>R06__coassemble_11_pt1 | contig 92105 bp, 77 predicted proteins | sample R06__metabat2_high_PE_023 | metagenome-assembled genome bin R06 | reverse complement strand
CTTACAACACTGTTTACTATTATTTTTCAAAATGGAAGTATGAGGGCATTTTTGATGAACTTTATCTCAAAATGCACGTTTGGTTGCGTACCATGTTTGGACATAGCGGTTGTCCTATTTTGGGCTTGATTGACTCAAGAAGTGTAAAACTTCAGAGGGTTGGGCATCGACTATGAATACCAAGCTGCAACAACCGTGGTCATGATCCAAACGGCCTTCTGTTTCTTGATGCTTAACAAAATTTCTCAATAAAATTTAAACAGCTTCTGAGAAAGAGCGTATGTTGTGTGATTTGCAAATCAATACTCCAAATAATGTAAAGGGGGATAAAATAGTATCAGAAAAATCCATGTTTGACAGAAACAGACAAAATATGCCTTTCCCTATACATTAACATAATGAGTTTTGTCCATTTATGTTAACTTATGTAAGTTGCTTTCTGGGTTCAACCTTAAGTATTATGCTTTTATCACAGTGTTTTTGTGAGCTTGGTTGTCTGTTTGCCCATTCTGAATTTTTTTTTGTTGAATACGAATAACTTTTTTTTGATTGTTTTGTGTATCAATAGAATTTTTTTGTAATTTTGCACAACGCTTCCGTGTGGAGGCCTTTTATAAACTTTTTAATTAAAATTTATGTTGAATCATTACGAGACCGTTTTCATTCTGACTCCCGTTTTGACTGTTGACCAGGCAAAGGAAACGGTAAATCGCTTCAAGTCGCTCTTGACTGACAACGGCGCTGCCATCGTCAATGAGGAGTTCTGGGGTATGCGTCCTTTCGCTTACTCTATTGACAACAAGAAGCAGGGATTTTATGTTCTCTTGGAGTTCGATGCAGAGCCTTCTGTTATCGATACTCTTACTACTCAGTATCGTCGTGACGAAAAGGTAATGCGTTTCCTCACAACTAAGCTTGACAAGTATGCTGCAGAGTATGCTGTTAAGAGAAGAAATCTTAAGTCATCTAAAGTTAACGAAGCAAAGGAGAACTAATTATGGCTACACAACAACAAGCTAACGCAGAAATCAGATATCTTACACCACCTTCAGTTGATGTAAAGCGTAAAAAATATTGCCGTTTCAAGAAGAACGGTATCAAGTATATCGACTATAAGGATCCTGACTTCCTTAAGAAGTTCCTTAACGAACAGGGTAAAATCCTTCCTCGCCGTCTTACCGGTACTTCTTTGAAGTTCCAGCGCAAGATCGCTACTGCTGTTAAGAGAGCTCGCCACTTGGCTCTGCTCCCTTACGTAACTGATTTGTTGAAGTAATTTAAGGAGGAGGTTTATATATGGAATTGATTTTGCTCGAAGATGTCGCTAACTTGGGTTTCAAGGACGATATCGTAACTGTTAAAAACGGCTACGGACAGAACTACCTCATACCTCAGGGTATGGCTAAACTCGCTACTCCTTCTGCTAAGAAGATGTTGGCTGAAGAGCTTAAGCAGCGTGCTAACAAGTTGGCTAAAATTAAGGCCGACGCTCAGGCTGTCGCTGACTCTCTTAAGGATGTAACTCTTCAACTCTCTGCTAAGGCTGCTGAAAATGGTGCCATCTATGGCTCTATCAGCACTAAGGATATTGCAGAGGCTCTTGATAAGAAGGGTTTCGATATCGACAAGAAGAAGATCTCTCTCAACACTGCTGTAAAGGCTCTTGGTGGCTACACTGCTACTGTGAAACTTCACAGAGAGGTTTCTGTTGAGATTCCTTTGACTGTCGTTGCTGAGTAATTTATTATATTTTATTTTTTTTTTATAGGTGTGTTGAAATTTTGTTGTGTACTGGGACGTCTGTTCTTTTTGGAAATCGATTGAAATTATATTCTTTTGATGACTCAAAAATAATGTGAGTTAAAAGTTTTTCTGCTCTTTTCGTAACATACATCTGTTTTTTCTTCAATTCTTTGCTTTTCTTGCATAACTTTGCACCATGAATACTAACAAAAATATTATAGTTTCTCCTTCTTTGCTTTCGGCCGATTTTAATAATCTGCAGCGTGACTTGGAGATGATAAATAAAAGTGAGGCTGATTGGATTCACCTTGATGTGATGGACGGAGTTTTTGTTCCGAATATTTCATTCGGTATGCCTATTGTTTCTGCTGTGAACAAGGTTTGCAACAAGGTGCTCGATGTCCACTTGATGATTGTCGACCCAGACAGGTATGTCGACGAGTTCGTAAAACTTGGCGCAAAAGTTCTTACTGTGCACTACGAGGCTTGCTCTCACTTGCACAGAACTTTGCAACACATCAAGTCTCATGGAATTCTCTGTGGTGTGGTCTTAAACCCGCATACTCCTGTCTCTTGCCTTGAAGAGATTGTCGCAGATTGCGACGTTGTTATGCTGATGTCTGTCAATCCAGGCTTTGGCGGACAAAAGTTTATAGAGAACACTGTCGATAAAGTCAAACGTCTTCGCGAAATGATCGACCGTAAGGGTGCCAAAACTAAAATCGAAATCGACGGCGGCGTTAATTTTGAAACAGGAAAGAAACTGGTCGATGCTGGTGCCGATATTCTTGTGGCTGGCAGTTTCGTTTTTGGTGCTAAGGACCCTGTTTCAACAATTGCTGGTCTCAAGTCTCTTTGATTCTAATGACCGAGAGCTTCGCTGTGCTTTCTCACAGAATACCTTTCCTTAGAATTTTGTTGTTCTATGTCCTAGGGATTTTGGGCTATAAAATAGGTGATGGCTTTGCTGGAACTGCGGTCTTGGGCGTGTCGTATTTTGCAGCCCTGCTTTTACTCTTTTTCAACGATAGTGAATTCGTGAAATATAAGAGCCGAAAAGATTTTTTTGGAATCTTTTTGGCTCTTTTTTTATCCTCTGCTGCTTTCCTAAATTCTTTTTTGACAGACTCTTATCGTCTTCATGATGAAGTGCCGTCTAAGTGTAAAATTATTTGCAGAATCAAAAGGGCTCCAGTTTTAGGCCCTAAGTCTGTCCGATGCCTTATTTCTTTTCGTTTACTCAATGATTCTGCTATTGTTTGTCCTGCAGGCTGCAATGACGCTTTTCTGTATCTGCCTGTCGACGACAGGTCTTCTGCTCTTATGGTTGGAGATTCTCTGTGGGCATATGCTAAAAACTTTGCTGCACTTGGCGGTGCTGACTCTTTGATATGCAACACAAATGTGTCTTTCCTTCAAAATAGTGGTGTCTGCGCTTCTCTATATGCTAATTCCGACTCTTGGAGTGTTTTCTCTCATGATGATGGCTTTTCAATATTTTATTTATCTTCCTGTTTGCAGAGTAAATTCTCTGCTTATATTTCAAATGTTGTAGGTGACGAGAGTGGGGTTGTGCAGGCTCTTTTGGTCGGACGTAAGGATTTAATAGATGACGACATAAGGTATTCTTATTCAGTAGCCGGTGCAAGTCATGTTTTGGCGGTGAGCGGAATGCATCTTGGTATTATATATGTCTTCCTTTCTTTTCTGTTGTCTAAGTTAATAGGTGGTCAAATCTCGCCCAATAGGCAAATTCGTTCGTCTTTATTGATTCTTTTTTTGTGGTTTTATGCTTTGCTGACTGGACTCTCTGTTTCTGTGATTCGTGCAGCAACATTGTTTACTGTTTTTGAATTAGCGGTGGCTTTCTCTCTGCGTACTAATGTCTGCAACACATTGGCTTTCTCTGCATTCTTGGTGTTACTTTTCTCTCCATTTTCCCTTTTTGATGTCGGATTCTTGTTGAGCTATTCTGCTTTCCTTTCATTGGTTTGTTTTGCTCCTAAACTGGTTTCCGCAGTCAAGCTTTCTTCCGGTCCAGCAAAGTATGTGTGGAATATCGTTTCTGCAACAATTGCTGCGCAGCTGTTTACAGCTCCTTTCGTTTTGTTCTTTTTTCACCAGTTATCGCCATATTTTATATTGTCGGCTCTGGTTGTCATTCCTTTGGCAACTGTATTGATTTATTTAGCTGTGTTTTCATTCTTGTTTAGTTGTGTACCATTGCTTTCTTCTGTGCTTTCTTTCTTGCTGACTTCTGTCGTGTCTGTTATGAACAGTTGTGTGGGTTTTATAAATTCTTTGCCTTATGCTAATGTCTCTTGTGTGCATTTCTCTCTGTTAATGCTGATTCTGTCTTTGTTTGCTTTAATATTTTTATTGATGTTTTGTTCTTGGTCAAGACCAAAATATCTCATACTGTCTTTATCTTTTTTTGTTTGTGTGGTCTCTATTTCAACAGTGTCGTACTTCCGTTTCCACGGAAACTCTTCTTTTCTTGTTTGCAATATTTCTGGTTCTTCTGTGGTGAATGTGTTCAGCACAGATCAAAACATTCTTTATTGTGGTGGAAACAAAATAAAGGTTAAGTCTAGATTGTCTGATTTCTGGGCCGATAGGTCTGCTGCAACTCCTGCTGATAGTGATTTTTCTCTGTTGTCTTTTGGGGGCAAGTCAATATATGTTCTTTCTAGTCGTAGTATAACACCTGATTTGTTTCCTGAAAAGGTTCACGTTGATTATCTTGTGATTTCAAACAACATTTGTCTGAAGTCTTCTGAATTGAGCAGAATGTTTGATTTTGAAACTCTTATTGTCGATTCTTCCAATTCTTTGTCAACGTGCAACTGGTGGTCGTCTCAGTCTGCATCAATTCCTCAGTATGTTCATATAGTCCCAACAATGGGACATTATTTTGTTACTTTATAGATAAGTGTTTCTTATAAGGCCTCTTCTGTGAATTTGTATCCATGAATTTCGCAGCATTCACCCTACTTTTTCTCATGCAGTCTGGTTTCGCCATGCTCTGGTGGATATAAGTGCCGATTTGTATAACGTCGACCTCTTATAGTGTATGGAGTTATTTTTCGACTTTATAGCATAGACTCAAGTTTCTCGACAGCTTCTATCATATCTTCACCGAATCTTGAATGATTTTTCAAAAAATCAGTTCTGTCTGCCGATATCAGTTTATAAAGTTCTTTATTCATATCGTCAACATACGAACTTATTGCATACTCAATATCTTCTTTTTGCCAGTCCATTGTTGAGTATTGATATACTCTCTGTTTTTGGTGCAAAAAGCAATAACTTGTTTCTATATTCTCTTTTGATATCATTTTTTGTCGGTGTTGTTGTAGCCTATTGGACGCATTTGTTTTTGTTCCTCGCTGTATGTGTAGCCGTATTCTTCCAGATATTTCTTTATATCTTCGGCAGTGCAGTTAAAGTTGTAGCACAGTGATTCCAGTGTATCAAATTCTTCGTCCCTCAGCAGCATGTTTATGCTCGAAACCAGTATTGCTGGGTCTTTTGGCAGGTATTCCATCTTAATAATATTTTGGTTTGGGTATCCAGGCCCCTTCTATATGTTCTATCTTTTCTACTTTGTTTTCTTTGTTCATCACGATTGATATTGTGTCAAATCGTGGCTCCAAATTTCCAATTTCGTGTGTGCACACGTATATTTGGGCCGCGTCTGTGATGAATTTGATTTTTTTCCAGTTTATAAATTCTTCTGGCTCTCCCCATTGGGTGGATTTTCTGGTTTTAACTTCCACTATGGCAATATTTGTTTCATTTTTGGCTATTATGTCAACTTCGAGTCTGCTTTTTTTCGGACGCCAGTTTCTCTCTATTATTTCATAGCCTTTATTTTGAAGATATTCTGTTGCTATATCTTCGCCCAATTTGCCTGTTGTGTTGTGCTCTGCCATTTAATTGTTTTTTGCCGATTCAATCTTTTTCTCGTTCATGGTCCTGTAGCTGAATGCTTCTGTCACCTTCCCGTCTTCAACTATGGCAAACACAGGCACACTTCCTGTCATTAGCCAAAAACTGTCCGACGGCAGTGTCTTGTGTGCCTGCTGATTGCTTTGACTTTCTTTCCAGAAGTTGTTTACTTCTTCTTCCGTTCCGTCAAAAATTTCATATACTTGCACTCCTTTTGTCTTGTCAAGTATTATCTGGAGTTTCCTTGCCGACAGTTTGCATATTTTGCAGCTTGTGCTTAGCAGGCATACTATTGTTTTTTTCTTTCTGTCTGTTTGGGTGTTGTATATGTTGTCTGTTTGCAGAAATTTCTCAAGTTCGTCGTTATGGCATAACTGGAGCTTTTCTTCTGCCCATGTGTCTGGTGGCGAAACCATGAACATGGCTACACCTGTGCATATGAACAGCAGAAATATGGTTAGTTTTATGTATTTGTTATCATAGTTGGCTGCTTTGGAGCTGACCCATGTCAATGCAAATAGCAGTATATTTTTTAACAGTGAATTCAGTGGACTTATATTTATGTCTTCCCCCATGCAATGGCAGTTTCCTTCTTCTCCTCTGATTATTTGTATTATTAGGAATATGCTGAATGCCGCCAGTATTGCGTAAGTCAGTTTGTTGCAAACACTTTTGTTCTGATTGCTTAACAGCCATAATCCAAGAGCAAATTCACCCAAGATAAGCATTCTGGCAAACAGATATGACAGGTCTAGATTTAATATGTCAAAACCGTATATATACAACTCAAATGCGTCTATGCCTATAAACTTCAGCACTGCCGAAATAATAAATACAATGCCAACCAGGGCTCTGACCGCATATAATATTATTCCTTTTCTTGTCATATTATGTGGTATGTAATGCAGATTTTATTTGTTTGTTCTGTTTTTGTTGTGGCGCATTTATCGTCAGTGCTCAATTGCTTGCGTTCCATTCCTTGTCTGAATGTTTGCTTTTAATGCCATTTCATTGAACAAGGTTAGCTTCTTTTTTCGTGTTTCTGCAGTCGTATATTTGGACATCTTTATTGACTGCACGATAAAAGAGACTCTGCTGACATAAAAAGCGTTGCCTTTTATGGCCAATCATGACTATCCTATGAATTTACAGCGGTGCAGCTTGATTGTTTGTTTTGTTTTCAGAGTAGAGAAGTTTGTTACAATCTTCCTTGCTCTATCTGTTTTATTATATATTCTATTGCTTCGTCTTCTTCTGCCGAGAATCCTGTCTTCAGGTTTGCTCCAAGCATACATGCAAATCCTTGCCAAAACACAGCCCTAACTGTGCCTCTGTATTCTTTTACTAGTTCATACGATGTCTTGCCGCATTCTCTGTCCACCAGTTTTATCAGTATTTTTCCTTGTCTCAGTGTCAGTTTTTTCAATTCTGGCTTGAACTTTTCAACAAGTGCGTCCTCTTGTTTTTTGACAATGTCTTTTCTTTTCGATTCGTCAAGTCCTTTTGTCTGCTCATCTATTCTTTTGACTTCTTCTGCTATTTGCAGCGAATACGGATGAGCTTTTTTCACGTCTCTTACCAGTTTCCAGAAAAGTTTCCTTTTTCGTTCGCTTTTCAGAATGTCATATGGGTTTGGATACACATAAAGCACTCTTAGTTTCTCGAATGGAATGGTGTCTCCGTTTTCAACTACTGCTTCAACCTCATAGCCCACATAAACATCTGTCGCCGCATTTGATTTTATGCAAGCAACAATCAGCATTGTCAGTATTGATATTATGTGCTTTGTGGTTGTAGACATAATTGTCAGACTTATTTGTTTCGCAAATATAAACTTTTGTTCGGCTTTTTATTTCATAAACAGCCTTTTAATTAGGTCTGGCCTGTTTATTCTTTGCAAATCCCTGACTATCTGGTTTTGGTATTCTCTCTTATACCAGAAGAAGAATTGTCTTTGTGCCAGCTTTTCTTCTTTGTCTTTTGCTGTGTACACTCGTTCCATTGTGAACGGATTTATGCCGGTGTAGTATATTTCTGTCGACAGGGTTAGTGGGGTGGCGGTGAAGTCCTGCACTTGTTCCAAATGAAAATCTAGCTGTTTGGTTATGCATGCCAGTTCGGCCATGTCTTCCATTTTGCAGCCTGGATGGCTTGAAATGAAATAGGGTATCAGCTGTTGTTTCAGTCCGTATTTCCGGTTTACAGAATCAAATATTTTCTTGAACTCATAGAACAGACTGAAACTTGGTTTCCTCATCAGTTTCAAAACCTCGTCAGATGTGTGTTCTGGTGCCACTTTTAGTCGTCCGCTTACGTGGTGTGCTATCAGTTCCTCCATATATTTGCGGTGACTTTCGTTCACTTTGGGGTCTTTGTCTTGGTGCAGAAGCATGTCATATCTGACACCGCTGCCTATGAATGATTTTTTTATGCCGGGCAGCGAGTCCACTTCTTTATATAGTTCCAGCAACTTTGTGTGGTCTGTGTTCATGTTCGGACATACGGCAGGGTGTATGCACGACAGTCTTTTGCATTTTTCGCAGATGTCTTGATTTTTTCCATGCATCCCATACATGTTTGCCGACGGACCGCCCAAATCGCTCAGATATCCTTTGAAATCGGGCATCGAAATCACTTTCTTTACTTCTTTCAGTATCGATTCTTTGCTTCTGCTCACTATGTGGCGACCCTGATGTGCCGAGATTGTGCAAAATCCACAACCTCCGAAACAGCCGCGATGTATGTTTATCGAGAATTTTATCATGTCATACGCCGGGATTGTTTTCCCTTTGTACTTTGGGTGCGGAAGTCTGGTGAATGGCAAATCATATGTGGCATCAAGATCCTCTGTTCGCATTGGCGGAAATGGGGGATTTATGACAACTGTTGTGTCTTTGTCAATCTGCTGCGTCAGTCTGTTTGCGTGTATTTTATTAGACTCTTCTTCAACTGTTTTGAAATTTTTTGCCTGACACACTTTGTCTTTTAGGCATTGTTGATGCCCGTATAGTTCTGTCGTCTCTGCCGACTCGTAGTCAGGCACATCTTCCGGACGGCATAGGTATGCACACTGGTTTATGTCGTGCATTTGCTCTATTGTTTTGCCCTCTTTGAATCTCTTCACAATCTCGCGTAGCGGCAGTTCTCCCATGCCGTATGTTAGCAAGTCGGCTCCGCAGTCTTTCAAAATGCATGGTTTCAATTCGTTGTCCCAATAGTCATAGTGCGTCACTCTTCTCAGTGAGGCTTCTATTCCGCCAACAATTATTGGAACTTCTGGCCATAGGTCCTTTAATATTTTGCAGTAAACAGTTGTTGCTCTGTCTGGTCTGAAGCCTGCCATGCCGTTTGGCGAATATGCGTCATCGCTTCTCAGCCTTTTGTTTGCGGTGTAATGGTTCACCATCGAATCCATACATCCAGCCGAGACTGCAAAAAACATTCTTGGTTTGCCCAGCTTTTTAAAGTCTCTCAGGTCATCTCGCCAGTTTGGTTGCGGCACAAGTGCGACTCTGATTCCGGCGCTCTCCATTATTCTTCCTACCACGGCTCCTGCAAACGACGGATGGTCCACATATGCGTCTCCACTGAACAGTATCACGTCCACTTCGTCCCAGCCTCGCAACTCCAGCTCTTTTTTTGTCGTTGGCAGAAAGTCGGTCAGTCTTACGCCAGCAGCTTCGTAGTCTATTGTTTGTACTTCTGGCTGTTTTGCAGGGACATTGTTGCCATTTTGTTTCTCGTTTGTTGCGCTTTTCTTGTTGCGTACTTCTTCCTTGTTGTCCGTATTATGGCTTGTCTTTGTGCCATTTCTGTATTGTGAATTTTTACGATGCCTGTTTTCCATTTCGCGTTACCAGATTGTTGCAACTATTTTTCGTTTTCCTCCGTGATTTCTGAATTCGCATAGGTAAATTCCCTGCCATGTCCCTAGGTTTAATCTCCCGTTGCTTATCGGAATGTTTATGCTGCATCCAATCAGTGTTGTCTTTATATGGGCTGGCATGTCGTCGGCTCCCTCAAGCACATGCTCATAGAATGGCTGATTTTCTGGCGCTATCATATCCAGCGATTTGCTGAGGTCTGTCCTTACGTCAGGGTCTGCATTTTCGTTTATGCTCAGGGCTGCCGATGTGTGCTTGATAAACAGATTCATCATTCCTGTTTGTGGCATCATTTTCTCGGTCATCTTTTCCACTATGTGTGTTATCAGATGGCACCCTTTCTTATATTCAGGCAATTCAAATTCAATCTGTTGCATGTCAATTCTTTTTTAGTTGTTTTTTTGCAACAATTCTTCTATCGCTGATATTTTTTCCTCTGTGCTGAGTGTCGATTCTATCCAGTTTATATGGATTCCTCTTTTCTCCATTCCTCTGAACCACGTCATTTGGCGTTTGGCGAACTGGTGTATTGCTATTTCCAATGTTTCCACCATTTCTTCGTAACTTATAAGGCCTGTAATGTAGTTCGTAACAAATTTGTATTCCAGGCCGTAATATACTAAGTCTTCTGCCGACACGCCATTTCTCATTATGCCTTCAACCTCTTCCACCAGTCCTTCTTTCAGCCTGTCTCTCAGTCTTTTGCTTATTTTTGCGCGTCGTTCTTCTCTGTCTATGTTTATGCCAACCACCAGACTGTCTATTTTCGGAAATTTTCTTTCTTCCTTTTCTGTGTTTTTGTAGTGGTCTGCAATTTCTATCGCTCTTATTGCTCTTTTTGTTGTGTCAAGGTCACTGACGTTGTGTAGCGTTTTATAACCTTTTAATATTTCAATCAGTTCTTCAAGTGGTTTTCCTTCCAGTTTTTGTCTCAGTTCTGGGTTCTCCGGAACTGGGGTAAGCCTGTACGCGTTCAGCACCGACTCTATGTATAGTCCGGTTCCGCCGCATAGTATCGGCATCAAGCCTCTGCTTTTTATATCTTCATAGCTTTTCAGAAAATCTCTTTGATATTCGAACAGATTGTATTTGTATCCGGCGTCAACAATGTCTATTAGATGATATGGTATGTGCTTTCCGCAAACCTCATAGTCTTTGAGGTCCTTTCCGGTGCCTATGTCCATACTGCGGTATATCTGTCTTGAGTCTGCGCTTATTATTTCCGTGCCCAACTTATAGGCAAGGTTGGCTGCAAGGGTTGTTTTGCCGCACGCTGTCGGACCCAAGATAGTTATCATTTCAGTCATTGTGGCTCCTGTTTTATTTTAGTGATTCTTTTCTCTCGCGCACAAGTCGGTCTATTATGTTCTTGCCTTCTGCACTCTCGTTTCCGTAGCTGCTGAAGTAGAACACCAGTCTCAGTCCGACATTGAAATGATGGAATTCGTCTATAAGTCTTGTCCCTGTGCTCATCTGTTTGCTGCATAGTGTGCTCGCATGCTGCAATGTGACTGGCAGGTCTTTTTCGCTGTGGATTTCTGATGTTTTTATCAGACTGTATATTGCGTCTTCGTTGTTGCCATATTGTTCGTTTCCGTCGTCATTTTTTGCTCTCATCTTCACGCTGTTCAGTGCATAGTCTATAAATACACTTGCGCCAAGGTCTATGCAGTCTGTCAGTCTGAACTTATGACCGAAATCTCCTGTCAGCATCACGTAGGTTTGCAGATTTCCAAATTTGCCGTTCGATTTTATTGTCTCGTGCGATCTTGCTCCTATGCACGCGGCATCTTCAATTTCAAACGAGAATGGATAGTCAACTGTTATGTTCGCGTCAACCAGCGACTGGTCATACTTAAGGTTGAATGGAAATCCAAACTTGAAACCTGCCGACAGCATCCAGTCTTTGTAGTCATAACATGCCATCAGCGGTATTTGAAGCATCATTGCAGTGAACTTCTCTTCTACTTTCGCAATGTCAAATTTTGTGTGCAATTCGTCTCCTTCGTAATCAGTGTATGTATACTCGTCATAATACCTGCCTTTCGATTTGAAGGTGCTGTTTGCCCAAATCAGGTCCACTCCTATGCTCGCTCCCCAGCGGCTGTGGAAAAAGTATTTGTAGTCTAGCGATATACCAGGCGACAGTGTCTTCTCCATTGTTCCAAAGTCCGATTTGCACGTCAGTGCCGAAAATCCTCCAATGAATCCCAAACCAAGGTGGGTGTGCGAATCTTCCGCCAGAAGTGGGGCTGTCTGTTTTATTACTCTTGTCCTTTTAATCTCAAGCTTAATGTCTCGCTGTGATATCTGTATTTTCCTTTCCATGTTCAGTCCGCTCAAATCAACGGTGTTGAACTGCATATCACCCTGCTCTTTGTCAACTGGTTTTTCTTCAGGCTCTATGTCGCGAGTCGGACCTGAACCCCAGATACTTTTTGCCGGACTGAAATCATAGCCGCTCTGGTCAATGCCATATGTTTGGCTTGCCCATAGTGTCGTGATCAGACCTATTATAATATGTTGTGCCTTGTGTCTCATCTTCTTCTTAATGGTTTACTTTACGATGAATTTTGCGCCAAGATTGTTGTCCAAACCGGTTGTTATCAGGATGAAGTAGTAGCCGCTGCTTTCCATTCCTGGAATCTGGATTGGGAACTTGTTTGGCATATCGTTGTATACTTTTTCACCGCGGCTGTTGTATACGTCCATATACATACCATTCTTTTCTTCTTCTGTGAAATCGTATTCTATCGTTATTGCTTCTCCTCTTTCAACCGGATTTGGATACAGATAAAGCTCTCGGTCTTTTTCTATGCAGATTGTCTCCGAGAAGTACTCGCTGCCCTCGCTTGTGGTCACATACACTTGATAGCAACCTTCAAGCTTGTCGCTCTCAACGTAGTACGGACCTTCTGCTCCGTAAACTGGCTCTCCGTTTTTATACCACTGGTATGAGTTATACTTGTCTGTCCCTATGTTGTTGTTACATAGCAGCATATATCCATATTTGTTCACAATGATAGGGTAGTCAAGCGCATTTTCTATCACAATTTTCACTGTGACTATACTGTCGCAGCCGTGTATGTTGACGTTGCTGCTGTCTCTTATTACTGTGCTTCTCGAGTAGTGCCTGCCGTTGTATGTCACTGTATACAGACTGTCTATTGTTATGGTTGTGTGGCTTGGCTTATACACAACTATGTGTGCGGTCACTGTGCTGTCACAGCCTCCAACATTCTGATATGTCCTGACTATAGTCGTGTCGTCCTCGAATGTTTCTCCGTCATACTCCACAAAGTTGCAGTTGCCTATTGTTGTGTCCACTTCGCTCGGCATGCTGATGTGTACTCTCACTTCTGTTGTGCTGTCACATCCGAATTCTGTTTTTGTGAGTGTGTATATCGTTGTGTCCTGTGTATAGCTCTTTCCTTCATAGCTCAGAACTTCGCAGCCGTTGACTTCTTTGTGCCCTATTGATGGCTTGTGAACTATTATTTTGTGTATTGTGAAGCTGTCGCAGTTCGAAACAGTCAGGCCTGAGTCTATTATCTCTGCGTCTTCATAATATATCTTGTTCCTGAATTCAACCGAGTCGCAATCCTCATGTTTTACTGTGATTTCGGCTTTCGTGCCAACATGTATATTTACGTTCCTTACCGTCTTCATGCACTGAACGTTGCCAACAGTTTCAAGCTCAACGTCCATAAGGTATCTGTCTTCGGTGAATGTTTGTACATCTCCGTTCAGGTCAGTGTAGTATGCCACTTCACAGCCCCACACGTCTATGTCTTCTCTCACAGTCTTGCACACGTGTATCAGTGTCTCGCTTGTCGAGTCACATCCATTCGCTGCTGCACCTGCCAGTGTGGTTGTGAATAGTGTGTCGTTATAGAACCAAAGGTCTGCTGACTCAACATATACACTGTCGCAGCCAAATAATGTGTCTCTGTGTGTGACTGGCTGGTTTACTGTTATTGTGTAATGAATTATGCTGTCGCATCCGTTTGTTGCTGCTCCAAATATGGTATCTGTAATTTCTGTGCTTTCAAGATATTGTTTGCCAAGCACTGTCGCTATAAGGCATGAGGTCACTGTTGTGTCTCTTTCTTCTGGTTTCTTGATCTTGATTACAACTCTCTCCACATCATAGCAGCCGCCCTCATTCATTGACGAATCGTCTATCACGACGTCTTGGGTGTATGTTACTCCCTGATACTTGAATTGGTAGCATTCTTCATACATCTCAAGCGTGTCTATGCTCGAGTGCATGATTGTTATGTTATATGTTATTATACTGTCGCAGCCGGCAGCGTTGGCTATTGTGTCAACTATTGTGCACGATTCTTCAATTCTTCTTGTCGAATCTTTTCGTCCACTCATTGGCAAGTTGAGCCAGTCGCACGATATTTTTGATATCGTTCTGTATGTGCTTTCGCATATCCTTATGTCTGCTCTTGTTATGCTGTCACAACCTGTTTCTACACAGCTTGTCGTGTCAGACACTTTTGTGCTTTCTTTATAAACAATGCCTTTGTATACAATGCTGTCTTGACCAATTATTACGGTGTCAGTGTACTGTGTGTGGTTGACAGTCAGCTTCACGTATGTGATTATGCTGTCGCGCAGATATTGGTCTTTTACAACTTCTTTTATTGTTGTGTCTGCTTTTGCTGTGATTACGTCTGCCAGGAAGTCGTCAGTGTAGTTTATCTCGTCGCATGCAGGCTCTATCTCCTTGTTTATGATTTCTGCGTGCGAAATGTCGAATTTCTTCACAACAACACTGTCGCAACCGTCAACATTTGAATAGTTGTCCACAACAAGTGTGTCGTTATAGAACACTCTTGTCGTTTTTTCTTTGTTGTATGTCGTTGTGTATACAACGCTGTCTTGCTCGTATGCGGTTGGCAGGAAGGTAGTGTCAGACGGGTGTAGTATCTCAATGTTTATTCCGGTGATGCTGTCACATCCGTCCGCAGTTTTTGTTGTGTCTGTCAGCTGTATATCTATTTTGTATGTCTTGCCGCCAAACACAACGCTGTCGCAACCTGTTATTGTGGAGTCATTGTGTATTGTTATGCATTGCACCGTCACTGCAATCTTCTTTTCTGCATGGTCTGTGTATACGCTGACTGTGTCTGTTCCTCTTTTTACAAGTTTTGCTCTTATGTCATTCTTTTCTTTCTCGAAGTTTATTCTAGGAATGTTTGTTTTCCAACTGATTCCGTCATATCCGTAAACTGTGTAGTCGTCATTTATATTCCAAGCCGAGTCAACTGTTCTTAGCATCATTGCTGATGAGGCAATAAGGGCAATCGTGTCTGTTTGTGGCACTGGATACCTGTTTGCGCTGAAGTGCCACAGTGAGCTTGCAAGCGAACTGCTAAGTCCGTTTCCTGTGATTTCTGATGTGCTCAGTCCAGTGATCTGTTCTTTTTGTGTTGTGTCTGTGCTGTGTTGTGTGTCATAGAAACATTTCGCAACGGTCGACAGTGTGTCATATCCAGTTATGGTTCCTGCCTGTCTGTTCGATGCCTTTATTAAGGCTGTGTTTATTGCCTCGTCTACGGTCGAGTTGTATGCCACTCCGCATATTCCTCCAACCTGAACTGTTCCGTTTACTTCTCCTCCATTGACTGCTGCTTTCAAACTGCTGTTCATTCTCAGATTGCCGCATATTCCGCCAATGTAGTTTGTTCCTTTGATTCTTCCGATGTTTACGGCTCCCTCTATCTCTCCTACTTCTGTGTATCCTGATATGCCTCCTGCATTCTCATATGTGCAGTCAACATTTCCGCTGTTTGATGAGGTCTTGATTGTTGAGTTGTTGAATCCGCATATTCCGCCCACATAGTTGTCGCCAGATATGTGCGCTTCGTTGCCGCAGTTTGTTATCTTTCCGCTTGTGTTGGTTCCGCATATTCCTCCAACTCTGTATTGGGCATTGACTTTACCTGAAACTGTCAGCGAGTCAATAACTGCTCCTGAACCGAGTTCGCCAAACAGTCCGGCTTTGTTCGTTGTCGCTCTGTCTATTCCTAATGCTATTCTGTGACCGTGACCTTCAAATGAACCTCTGAACGATGGCATGTGGGCATTCTCGTCTGGCTGTCCTATTATAACGTCGACCAGTGTGTCTATGTCATTTTCCAGACTGAAGTATTTTCCGTCGCTCCAGTTTATGCGTTTGGTCAGCGAAATGACGTTTGTGTTGACGTACATTTCAAGCTCCTCAAGGTCGGCAACTTTTGTTATTTTGTATGGGTTGCTTTCGCTTCCGTTTCCTCCTGAAAACAGGTTCGCGGTTATGAATATCGGAATCTTTTTCGAAACAATGTTGCCATCAGCGCCGCTGCATTCTGCAATCATGGTGTCAACTCCTGATTTTTGCAGCAGCACAGAGTCTATGTTGCTGCTCGTGAATGCGTCAAATTTCACTTTGCCACTCTCACTTTCTTTCCAGCCTACGTTGTTTGCTGTCGACACAACAAAGTCAACTGATACATCGGCATATTTGTTTGATGTGTTCAGCTTCATCGGACTTCTTGCCACTGCAACTTCTGTGAATCCGCTCAGGGCGGACAGTTGACTTGGAATAGGGTATAGGCCTGCATCCTGTTTCCAGCCTATAAGGTTCATCATCATGTCGTCTGAGGCACTTGTCAGACTGTCGGTCGTCATTCCGTCGTAGAATGATGTCTGGTCGTCTGTTCCTGATATTGCCGGACTTAGTGTCAGCTGCATGTCATAATACAATTTGTTCACACTTCCGGTTCCAAGTGTGTTGTGGCCTCCTACTATGGCTCCGGCGTTGTCAACGTCGCTCGAAAAATATCCGTAGTTCAAGCAGTTGTAAAGCAAATAACCGCTTATGCCTCCATATTCGTAATATCCTACCACACCGCCTTGGTTGTCGCTTGTGGCTTTTGTGATTCCGGCGTTTGCTGACAATCTCAGGTCTGAGTCTTCAAGCTTCCCGGCCACACCGCCAACATTCTCTTCTCCGCTTATGTCTCCAAGGTTGAGTGCGCTGCTCACTTTGCTAAGGTCGTGCACATATCCTGCCACACCGCCAACATTTGTTGTCCCTTCAACCGTCGCACTGTTGGCGCATACTGTGATGCTTGAGCTTTCTTTGAGCTCGCCGGCAATGGCTGCGGTGTTGTTTTTTCCTTTCACTGAGCCTATTGTTCTCAGTCGCTTGACTTCTGCTTCTTTTGACAATACTCCAAACAGACCGGTTGCTTCTCCTGTCCCGTCTATCGCAAGCCTAATGTAGTGGCCGTTGCCGTCAAAGTATCCGTCAAAGCTAAGATTCTCTGCTTCTCCTGTTCCTATTATTTTGCTGAACGATGCGTCGATATCTTCATCCAGTCTGTAGTATTTGTGCCAGCTTTCGTTTCTCTCCTCGTCAACGCAGTATTCGTTCTTTGCTATGCTGTTAGCAAGTGTGGTCAGGTCTGCCGCTTTTGTTATCAGATATGGATTCTCTTTTGTTCCCATACCGCCAGACAGGAATTTTTTGCTTGTTCCAGAACTGAAGATTACTGGTATTATTTTCTCATAGCCTTGAGCCTCATCCAGACTTATCATCATTGTGTCATAGCCGAATTCAAAGTGCGGACCTGTAATCACGCCTGCGTCTGTTGCATATCCATACTTCTGGCCTTTTGAATCAATCATGAAGGTCTCGCTTTCTTGTGTGACGAGTTTCTTCAAAATCTTCATTGTGTCGCAAACATCGTGCACGCTGCTGTATCCGCCAAAGTAAACTGGCAGCGCCATCATTGTTCCACCGCTCATTTTGTGCAAGGCGTTAGGAATTGCATAAGCTCCGTCTCTTCTCACTGTCCATCCCCAGTCGTTGAATGTTTCCTGCAGCTCTCCGCTTGTCAAATCATCGGTGGTGAATTCTTCTCCCTCTATTCTGTTTTCGTCTATTCTGCTGGTCATCTGGGTGTTGTTTAGGGTCTCTCCCAATTCACAACCGTTGAGCTCAGCGCATATGGGGTCTACAGTGGTTCCGCTTATTTTTGTGGTGTTTCTTCTGACGAAGCCGTAGTTTGCACATTTTTCTATTATGCTTGCTCCGTCTCCAATTTCCATAGCTCCGCATATACCTGCGGCTTTTACTGATGTAACGGAACCGTTATTCATGCTGCCCTTGATTTCGCAGCCTTTAGCATAGCCTATCAGTCCTCCACTCAGTGCTTTGCTCCTGACTATTCCGTTGTTCCCGCAATTAGATATGGAGCTGTTTACAGCTACGGCAGCTATGCCTCCGGCTGTGTCGGCAGTGGCTGTCCCTTCTCCGTCAAGCCAACCTATGTTTACGTGGCTTGCACATGAGTCTATCTTGCTGTCCTCCATTCGTCCGCATATTCCACCCATAGTTCCGTTGCCGCTTATGTTGCCGTTAACCTCTAGGTTATATATGCGTGCCCCTTCCAGCATCTCAAACAGTCCGTTATATTGCTGGTCTGCTTTTACATTTATATTTATGCTGTGATAATTTCCGTTGAACACTCCCTGGAAATTATGCAGAGAGTTGTTAGTTCCTATATTTCCTTCAAACTTAGCTTTTGTTGTCCTTGTGTCTAGCTCGTCTTCTTTTATGTCATTATAGAGCTTGAAATATTTGCCTTTTGTCCAGTTCGTGCCGTCTTCCTGGTCTTTCATCATTATTGTGTTGAGCTCGCGCAGGTCGGCCACGCATGTCAGTATATAAGGCGACGAGGCTGTTCCGTTTCCTCCGCTGAATATCAGCGTGTCTATAGCGTTCGAATATATAGGTATGCGTCTTGTCATACCTTTATATTTTATCAGTATCGTGTCTTGCCCAAGTGCTACCAGTCCTACGCTGTTCGCAACTACTTTGCATATTTTGTTGCCCGATGTGCTGCTGAATTCGGGCTGCTCACCTTCAACTTCGTCTATTGTTATCGAGAATTTGTGGTTCACATTGTTCAGCCTGTCATCATCGTCTATCCTGACTACTGCCGATGCCAGCACGTTCAGTGCTTCGTCTGTCTCGTTTGGCATAGGCATCAGCTCATCCTTATATACCCAGTTTGATTCTATCAGTCCGGCTGTTTCTCCCCAGCCTGTGCCTCCACCAGAAATGTAATCTGTTGATATTTTTTTTCTCAGATCGTCATCTTCTCCAAAGTTAAAGAAACTGCCAGTGACGTCGCCAACAAGCTTGTCTTCTGCATAGACTCCGTCAACTCCAGTCAGTGTCGTGTGGCCGTATATGTTGTATGAAGGAAGATATTTGCTGCTTGCGTATGTGGTGTAATAAATGCCTTTTCCTGCATCATTGTCTTCTGTCGCATTGTCGCTTGATAGTGCGTCAAATTTGCCATACATTGGGTTGAAATCTTCAGTTGTCCCACCATTCTTCAACACTTCTCCTGCCGAAATGTTGTGGAATACATATGCCTTAACATAGCCACCTAATCCGCCTATATATTCCATCGTCTTTGTTGTGGTGAGGCATATTGCTCCAACATTGACATTGTGGGACATGTTCCAGTAGAAAATGTTTGTGCTTTTTGCGTTTGTACAGCCAACTATTCCTCCGACATTGCTTAATTTAGAGTTGTAACCCGGATAACTTTGTATAAGTCCGGCATTCATGCAGTGCAATATTGCCACGCTACTAGCATTTCCTATGATACCACCGCAGTAACCATCGTAGAATGTTACTGTCCCGATATTAGAACAACCTTCTACGCATATTGCTTTTCCATATCCAACAATACCTCCTATGTAACTGTATGCAATCAAAGATCCTTTGTTGGCGCATCTTGCTATATAACAATACCTTAGTTTGTTGCTTGATGAAAATCCAACAATACCTCCTGTATATGTATTGTCAGGCGATATGTTTTCTTTTATGTTTACTTTGCTTTCACAATTTTCTATTTTGCTGACAAAGCCAACTGTCGAAACATTCATTATTCCGATAATACCTCCTGTGTAAGTGATGCTTGATTTATCGGTGTCAAATTCATTTATCAAGAAGCTATTGTCGTCATATGCGATATTTCCGCTGACTTTCACGTTTAATATGTGAACTTGATTATATATTCCACCGCATAGTCCTCCAACTCTGGCTTCTTCAATAGTGTCGCCTGCCACTCCTATCTGGATGTCAATGTTTTCAAGTTCCAGGTTCTGAATCACGGTTGCTGATTCTGTGTTGTTGTGGAGCACTCCAAACAGTCCTAGATTTGTAGATGTTCTGTCTCCTATATCGCCACTGACTTGTTTCATGTTCGATATTTTGTGCCCTTTGCCGTCGAAGGAGCCTGAGAAATACGAATATGAACTTTCGTCGTTGTTGCCTATTGGTTCAAAGTTGTCTATCGAGCCAAGGTCAATGTCTGTATCAAGCTCAACATACGTATAGTCCATCAGTGTGGCTGTCTGCTCATTCACATAGTCCCTGAATGTCAGCAAATCCTCCAAACTGCTTATCTTGTATGGCGAGGCCTCTGTTCCGCTGCCGCTAAGCGAACTTAGGTCGGTGGCACACACCACCTCTATGCTTAGCATCATGCCAAGCATAATCAGGGCTTTCTGAAACAGGCCTTTTGTTTTTATGTTTATCTTGTTCATTTCTTCCTTACACACGAATGTTCTTCAGTTCTTAATTCGTTGTTATATAATTGTATATAATTGGTCTTTCTATTCTATCTACATGAATCTCAGATATTTCATGTATAGACACTATTATCAAATTTCAAATTTAGTCATTTTGTATTAAATAACTATAAAAAAATCTTGCGTTTTGATTTTTTTGCATCTGGAACATTTGCTTGAATCTTGCATGCTACTTGTGTTTCTAGTTAGGTTATTTGGGTAATGTTTGCTTTATTATGCCAAATTTATATTATCCGCCGAATATTGATTGTGCTGCCACTTATATCATCATAAAACAACAAAAAGCAGGAAGTAAATCTTCCTGCTTTTGTCTTCGTTGTATATTTTGCAAATGTTCTAGTTGTCCATGAATTCCACTCTCTTTGCAAAATATGGATATCCGTTTTCTTCTGCTTTTTTGTTTTTTACTATGTTTTCAAGAACTGCATTTTTGCCTGCCTTCCGTCCGTATTTGTAATCTATCTCGCATTTTCCGCAGTGAACCACTCCATATTTGTCTCTCTCAACACGCATTATTCTGCCTTCGTAGTAGTCCTCGTTCTTTTCTTGTTTGTCTTCTTCTTCATATATCAAACCCCAGTTTTGCTTGTCGTTGTCTTTCAATCCAACAACTTCCTCATAACTAACGTGGGTGTTTGTTTCTTTTTGCTCCTTGTTTTCGTCTTTTGTTTCTGTGTCTGCTTCAGCGCTATAGACTCTTCTTTCTTTTATGACTCGGCAACACATCTTCTTGTTTGATTCCACATCTTGGTGCTCAAGTGTGTACTTTCCATACCATTCAATAACTGTGCACAGCTGCAATGTGCAGCCGTAAAGTATGTATTGGTCAGAATATTCACTGCCTGTGTGCGAGCCATAGTTCGAAAAGTCAAGTATGTGTTTCACCACTTTTCCTATTATTGGTGGAAATATGGTGTCTCCGTTCGCTCCGTCTTCTCCTTTTCCTGCTTTTCCGAATCTCACTCCGACAGGAGTGTTTATTCCAGACATATATTTGCACGAGTGCGACAGGTTCACGTTATACTGGTTGTCTATCTTTGTGAAGCATTCTATTGGCAGAAGTCCAAGCTCGTAGGCCGACCTGAAAAGATATTCAACCACTTGTCGCAACTGGTTGTAGTATGCGTCCGAGTCAAATCCTTCTGAATTCTCAGGCTGATACAGTGCCTTCAGTATTGTGAACATTATGTCGTAGGCTTTTTCGTCCATAAGGTTCTTGCGTCTTAGCACTTCAAATGTACCTTTGTGCCTGAATGTTATTTTGCTGCTCTCGCTGTATATTGCTGCTCTTTTTATACTCAGCATCAGTCGGTCCAGGTCTCCTTGCTTGTCTTTCAGGTATACAAGCTCGCCCCAGTCTTCTATGTGTTTCTTTCTGTCGGCCGAATTCATCATGTGTGTGGCGACGTTGAATTCTTCCATGGTCCCTGCCGACAGTATATACCATGGCAGCTCGTTGTGTTTTTCGCCGAATATCATCGAGATTCGGCTAACTGCACTCATCAGGAACGAACTGTCCTCTATATCGTTTTTGCCAAAGCCACAGCTCGCATCAAGTATTATTCCGCTGTATTCGTTGAAGTTTGTCTTGAATTCTTCTTCGGCTTCTTCCCAGTTCAGATAATGCTGCAAGCTTATGCCATAGTTGTCGGCTATCATCTTTGTGCTTTCCACTATGCTTGGGTCGTTGTCAACCCATAACACTTTGTATATGCTGTTGTTATTCATTTTGTCTAAATTAAGATGTTTGTGCCATGATTGGCGAATTTCAGTATGTAGGCAACTGTGTATTCTCTGTCCGGATGTGATTCTATCTCTAGACTTTTGCCTCCGAATTTGTCCATCAGCACTTTAATCTGATATGCTCCTAGTCCGCTGTGTTTTCCAACTTCTGTCGTTGCTCCATATGCCAGTATTTTCTCTTTTGTCATGTCTTTGTGTATCGGAGCTCCGTTGTTTTCTATTGTCAGTGTCAGTATGCTCTGTTTGCTTCCTTCCATTTTTATTTTTATTTTGTTGTCTTGGTTTGGTCTTTCGGCAAACCCGTGCACACAGGCATTGTTCACTATGTTATCCAATATTGTTGTCAGTGCTTTCCTCGGAAATTTTATAATCGCGTCATAATGGTTTCCTCCATATTCTATTCCATACAGCCATGGCGCATACTCAGCCTCTTCTTTGTTCTCTGTTTCATATCTGAAAAGCGTGTTCTGGTGATTTGATATATAGTCGTCTATAAACGGACTTAGTGCGAACTCCTCAGGCTCCATTCCGTCTCCCAACGTGAATGTGTTCACCTGGTTCGACAGTATGGTCAGCGACTGCTCAACTTTGTCGAATATATCTGCTACTCTGATTTTTCTGCAGCTGCCAGTTTCTGTCTTGTCGTTCAGCTGTCCAAGGTTATCTTTTCTGGCTTTTTGCAGTGTGTTCCACCAGTTGTTCAGGTTGAACAGTGTCTGACCGATGGCGTGCTTTTTCAAATGTACGTCTTTTTGATATTCTTCGTATGTCTGGCTCAGCTCTTTTTCCTGTTCTTTCAGCAAACTTTGTGTTTCTTGTTTCAGTGTCGTTTCTTGTTCTTCTATCGGTGGTATGTTTATTTCTAGACTTAAAAATCCGTCCACACTGATTCCGTAATATACTTTTTCGTTCAGTGCTTTTATTTGCTGGTCAACGTCCTGACTGCATATACTTCTCAGCAGATAGTCATCTGTTATTATGTCTTGGCGTTTGTTCTTGAACCAGATGTGACCGATGAACGCGTAAGTTTGGCTATTCTTTGCTATTGCTGCTTTGTCATATTTTGCCACATGCATTTTCTTTTGATAGTATGCCAGCAAGCAATGGTTTGGCAGCGGGTGTCCTTTTGCGGTTCTGGTTTCAATGTTTGATGCGTTTATTTGGCAGCGTCTGTAGTCGGTGTTGTATCCGGATATAATGAAGTCCCCTTTTTGCGCTGCTGCGGCATAGTCCAGCTCCTGACTGCTTATTTCTATTATTTCTTTCAGTTTCATGGCGTTCTTATTTGTCTTTTTTAGGCCATGTTATGGCTATTACCGCAAATGTTATCAGCTCCGACAGTGGATTCGCCAGCCACAATCCTTTTTCGCCTATCAGTTTTGGCAGTATTATGAAGCAAGGAATTATGATGATAAAACCTCTAAGCAGCATATACATTGTCGAGTGTTTCGTCTTTTCTATACTCTGAAAATAGCCTATGAGCATAACGTTCAGCACAAAAAATATTAGTCCGCTCGAAAACAATGGAAAACCTTTGCCTGTTAGCTCGTATGCGTGTGCCGCCTTGTCTATAAACAGACCAGCAATGCCGTAACTGAACCCGTAGCCTGCAATTGTTAGCAGCACTCCAAACGACAATGTCGATACTATGCATATTTTCAGTGACTCTTTTATTCTGTCTTCTTGTCTTGCTCCGTAGTTATAGCTTAGCACAGGTTGCATGGCTTGCGACACTGAGTTCGCTCCCATGAACACAAATGGCATGCAGTAACACACAATGCTGAACGATGCAACTCCGTCTTCTCCAAGCACAGACATGAATGCATAGTTCCCTACTATCATCATGCACGAAATGGCAAATTCTCCTATAAGGCTCGGAAATCCAACTTTCATCATGTAAGAAGTGTTCCTTAATGTGAGCTTTGCACTCGTTTCGCTTATTTTTAGTCTGTATGGTCGCAACTTTTCGCTGATTGCTACTACATAGAATAAGGCCATCATCGCTCCTATTCCTTGGGATATCGTGGTGGCTATGGCTGCTCCTTTAAGTCCCATACCCATTGGAAATACCATTACATAGTCCAGCACAAAGTTCAGAGCCGACGGAATTGCCGTGCAATACATCGCATATTTTGGCGAGCCGTCAAGCCTTATCATGAACACGCTTATCAGGTCTATTACCGCAAATGGCAGACACGGAAGTATGTAGTATATATATGTCGTCACAAGTGAGATCAACCTCTCTGAGCTGCCGAATGCGTATGCCACATCTTCAATCCGGAATAGGGTATACAGAGTGATTGCCGTGATTATTGTCAGTCCCACAATATACGCTTGGGTCATGTTTATTCTTGCTGCCTTGGTGTTGTCCTGCGACAGGTGGATTGCTGCCACTATTGAAGCTCCGCTGCCAAACATCAAGCTTATGCCTGTTGCTATCATGTATAGCGGTGCTGCAATGTTCACAGCTGCCAACGCATCACTTCCTACTCCCTGTCCTACAAATATGCCGTCGGCAACATTCATCACCGATGCGCAAAGCATTGAAAGCAGTGTCGGCCAGAACATTTTCATAAATAGTTGCCTTATTGGTGTCGTCCCAAAATCTATCGAGTCTCTGTTTTCTGTTTCTTTGCTCATTCGTGATTTCTTTTTGCAAATTTATCCCATATAATTATTCTTTTGCAATATATCTAATTTTTGTCGGCTTACTTTTTTGAAAAAATAACCTATCTGTGTGAGCCCAGCAAATGCAACTTCAATTTTATGTTTAGCTGGTTTGCCGCCAAAAAAATGTCGGTTTCAAAGCCTTTGAAACCGACATCTATTATATGGAGATTTTGCTGAATTCTTTTTTATTTCTTCACTTTGGCAACAACCTCTTCAATTGTCATCAGAGTCTGCTCTCCACTGATCATGTCTTTCAGCATAACCTTGTTTTCTGCCAGCTCTGTTTCTCCTATTATTCCAACAAATGGAGCTCCTTTGCTGTTGGCATAGCTCATTTGCTTCTTCATTTTTGTGCTTTCTGGATACACTTCTGCGGCTATTCCATTTTCGCGCAGGGTCTTCAAGCACTTCAGTGCGTGTTTGAACTCTTGCTCTCCAAATGTGACGAATATAATTTGAGTTCCCTGAAGCAGTTCTTTTGGATACAAATCCAACTGGTTCAGAACATCGTATATTCTGTCTGCTCCAAATGAGATTCCAACACCCGACAATCCTGGCTCGCCAAACACTCCTGTTAGGTTGTCATACCTTCCGCCGCCGGTTATGCTGCCAATCTGCACATCTTTGGCTTTCACTTCAAAGATTGCGCCTGTGTAATAGTTCAAACCTCTGGCCAGTGTCAGGTCCAACTCTATTTCCGTCTTCACTTCAAGCTCTTTTGCCATGTCAAGGATTGTTTTCACTTCCTCAACACCCTTTAGTCCGGTCTCGCTTGCAGACAGCACTTCTCTTATTGTATTAAGCTTTTCGTCGTTGCTGCCGCTCAGTGCAATGATTGGCTGGAGTTTCTCTATTGCGGCATCGCTTATTCCTTTTTCTCTCAGCTCGGCATTGACGTTGTCTACACCTATCTTGTCCAGTTTGTCTATCGCAACCGTAATGTCGACAATTTTGCTGGCTTCGCCTATTACCTCGGCTATTCCTGTCAATATCTTTCTGTTGTTCAGCTTTATCACTACGTTGACTTTAAGTCTGCGATACACTTCGTCAACAATCTGCATCAGTTCAAGCTCGTTCACCAGACTGTCGCTGCCAACCACGTCAACATCGCACTGATAGAATTCTCTGTATCTGCCTTTCTGCGGACGGTCGGCTCTCCAAACTGGTTGAATCTGGAATCTCTTAAATGGCAGTGCAAGGTTCTCCTTGTTCATTACAACAAAGCGTGCAAATGGCACTGTCAGGTCATATCTTAATCCTTTTTCTGATATCTTGTGCAGCATTTTTATGCTGTCACCACTCTCAAGCACACTCTGCTCAACATGCTGCAGAAAATCTCCTGAATTTAGTATCTTGAATAGTAACTTGTCTCCCTCGTCGCCATATTTGCCCATAAGAGTCGACAGATTCTCCATCGCTGGAGTCTCAATCTGCTGGAAACCATATAGCTTAAATACACTCTTGATTGTGTCAAATATGTAGTTTCGCCTTGCCATCTCTGTTGGGGCAAAGTCTCTTGTTCCTTTCGGAATTGATGGTTTTGTTGCCATTTCTTATACTTTGTTTCTGTATAAGGCTGCCTTGTTTACATCCAAGCTATCGTGAGTTCAATTACTGACTTCGGTGCTTGGCATTCAACTGTCCGCCTTAATGTTTTTTCAATGTTTTATATTTGCTTACAGTCTTTGCCGACTGTTTATAATAGTTTCTTTGTCGACTGTGTGGCCACGAATTCTTTTAGATAATACGGCTCAAAATATGCCACATCCTCAAATTCGCCTTTCTTGAATTTTTCTTCTGCCAATTCCGCCATATCACTGGCCAAAGGAACAATGCCGTCGATATATGTCAAATTCTCTGATTTCAATGTGTTTTTGCATTTTTCAGCTCCGTTGCCAAACGCATATACTTTCTTGCTCGACAGAATTTCTGCATACGAGTTCTCGTCAATGATATCCGCGCTTATCGGTTTCTGCTCATTCAATTTTTTGTCGAGAAATGTTGTGTAAACTTCCATTCTTCGCGCATCAATCATCGGGCATAGCCACGCGTCATCTTCCACTGAATTGTTTCTCAGCACCTGTTTTGCCATCGTCTTCAGGGTGCTGACGCTTATCAGTTTCAGGTCTTTGCCATAGCATACGCCTTTGGCTGTAGACACTCCTATGCGAAGACCTGTGTATGAACCGGGACCGCAACTAACAGCTATCGCTTCCAGCTTTAATTTGCGCGTGTCGGCTTCTTCTATCAAATCTTTGACATATTGGCCTAGCAGCACTGCATGATTCTGCCCCTCTCTGTTCTCTTTGCTTGCCAGTACACGACCGTCTTGGCTTAATGATGCAGAACAAACGTTTGTCGATGTCTCTATACTTATTATTACTGCCATTTTCAGTTCCTTTCTTGGCTGTTTTTCGTTTTGATTTCGCAAAATTACACCTTAATTTGTTTTTTTTCTCTTCAATGTGGCTTTTTTGTTCGGCTAATTTATGATTTTGTCCTTAAATGGACACCTCTTGCCGGTGAACCTTTTTAATGTGGAATATATATGTCGGTTTTAAGTGACTTTTGTTTCGTATGGTGTGGATTGCCGCACTGAAGAAATAAATGGTGCTACTTTGACTGACTGACAAACAACAAGATGACCGCATTAATATAGAAATGACTGAAATAAAAAATGCTCACTTTGATCGATGTGCAACTTAACGTCTATTTTATAGAGGTTGCCTTTAATTTTGCAATCTCGTTTTTTAAATCTAAATTTGCAAGACTAATTTTTTTCTGATACAATGATTTTATCAATGACTGGTTACGGCAAGGCAACTTGCGAGGTCAATAATAAGAAGGTAACAATAGAGATTAAATCTCTGAACAGCAAACAGCTTGATTTGTCAACTCGTGTTCCTGGCAACTACAAAGAGAAGGAACTCGACATGCGATCTTATATTTCCAAGGTTGTGGAACGAGGAAAGGTGGATTTGATTGTCTTTATCGAAAATGTCGGCTCCGAGGCTAACACACACGTCAACACCCCTGTCCTTAAGTCTTATATGAGTCAGCTTATTGCAGCTTCTGCCGAGGCCGGTATATCATTGCCTAAGGATTACGATTGGTTGCAGGTGCTGCTCAGATTGCCCGATGTTCTTAAAAACGATAATCAGGAGGTCGACGAGAATGAATCAAGTCTTGTCTTCTCGACTTTCAAAAATGCTGTCGATGCTCTCGTGGATTACAGAAAAACAGAGGGAGTATCTCTTGCAAATGTTTTCACCGACAAGATCAACAATATTTCCAATCTGCTTTCAACTATTGATCCTTTCGAGAAGGAGAGAGTCGAAATCATAAAAAATAGAATCAAGGATAATCTCGAAGCTCTTGGTGGCGTTGAATACGACAAGAATCGTTTCGAACAGGAAATGATTTACTATATCGAGAAACTGGATGTCAACGAAGAAAAAAACCGTTTGCGTCAGCACCTCAAATATTTTGTCGAAACAATGAACTCGTCTGAACAGAATGTCGGCAAGAAACTCGGCTTTATAGCTCAAGAGATGGGACGTGAAATAAATACTCTCGGCTCTAAGTCTAATCATTCTGAGATGCAGAAGATTGTCGTCAAAATGAAGGACGAACTCGAGCAGATTAAGGAACAGGTTCTCAACGTATTGTAATTCTTCGATATGTCAGATATAAAGATAGTTATTTTTTCGGCTCCTTCTGGTTCTGGCAAGTCAACTATCATCAACAAGCTGATGAAGATGTTGCCTAACACTTTTGAGTTCTCAATTTCAGCTACAAGCCGTTCGCCTCGTGGCACTGAGCTGAATGGCAAAGAATATTATTTCCTCACTCCCGATGAATTCCGCGCTCGTATCGCAAATAATGAGTTCCTGGAATATGAAGAGGTCTATAAGGACAAGTTCTATGGTACTCTGAAGAGCGAGGTGCAGCGTATTGCCGATAACGACAAGGTCGCTATTTTTGATGTTGATGTGAAGGGTGCTTTGAACATAAAGAAATTTTATGGCGATAGTGCCATGGCTGTTTTCATTCAGCCGCCTTCAATAGAGGAATTGAGCCGCAGATTGCACGGACGTGGCACTGATGCTGAGGATGTCATTCAGGCCCGACTTGACAAGGCTGCTTACGAATTGTCTTTTGCTGATGAGTTTGATGAGATTGTCGTTAATGATGATCTTCATGTGGCTCAGGATCGTGTGATGAAACTCGTCACAGATTTCATACATAGAAATGATATTTATCTTCTTTGATTTGATTTAATATACACAAAAACGCCCTTCCTCAAAAGGGCGTTTTTTTATACTTCTTGAAATGAGGACTGTTGCTCTTTTTATGGGGTCATTTAACCCTATACATATCGGACATTTGGCTCTTTGTAATCATATTGCAGAGTTTAATAATGTTGATGAGGTCAGGTTCATTGTCTCTCCGCAGAACCCTTTGAAAAAATCTGCCGATTTGCTCGACGATACCATTCGACTTCATATGGTGTCGTTGGCGATTGAAGGCTACCCTAAATTCTCGGTCTCAAATGTTGAGTTTTATTTGCCTAAGCCTTCTTATTCTTATGTTACTCTTCAGCATCTAAAGGATACTGAGCCAGACACTCGTTTTATATTGATTATGGGTGCTGATAATCTTGATATCTTCAGCAAGTGGAAAAATTACCAGTGGATAATGCAGAACATCGAAATTTGGGTCTATCCTCGTCTCGGATTCTCTAACTCAATACCCGATGACTACTGCAATATGAAAATGATATCAGCACCGGTGATGGAGATTTCTTCAACTTTTGTTCGTCAATCAATTGCAAGTGGCAATGATGTAAGATTCTTCCTCGACAAGGATGTCTATAAGTTTATTGAGCAGAATTCTTTGTATAAGTAAAATGTGTCGACTTTAATCGCACTTTTTCGTCTGATAGAAGTTGCTAAAACATAACTATAAAAGCACACATATGGGAGCTGTCTCCTAATGTGTGCTTTCCTTATTCCTGATTTTAATGCTCCTGCATTGTCAATTCACATACAGTCATTTCGCAAATGTCTATCAAATCGTTTGGCGATGCTTTTATTTGCAGACCTCTGACTCCGGCACTGACGTATATGTAATCAAACAGAATAGCAGTCTCTTCTATGTAGGTCGGCAATTTTTTCTTCATTCCTAGCGGTGAACATCCGCCTCTAATGTATCCCGTCAGTCCTAGCAGTTCTTTCATTGGTATTAAGTCACAATTCTTGTTGCCAGATATTTTGGCTGCTAATTTCAAATTCACTTCTTCTTCTCCTGGCACAACACATACGAATTCTCCTGTTTTGTCTCCTCTCAAAACCAGTGTCTTAAACACTTGTTCTATAGGCTCATTCAGCTGTGCCGCAACGTGTGTCGCGCTCAGGTCGTTCTCGTCAACCTCATAGGGAACAAGCTCATATTCTATGTGCGCCTGGTCAAGCAGCCTTGCGGCATTTGTCTTATTTATCTTCTCTTTTTTCATCTCTTTCCCTAATTAGTCGTTCTGGGCAATTTAACGATAGAAAACTCTATAAATGGACATGTGTGTTTACTCTCTAGAACTCTTGTTCCTCTGTAAATCCGTTGATTTTTTGATTTTGTCTATTTTATTCGATACAACATTTGCCATTTGTCTGTCAAGCATCTCCTCCAGCAGTATGTTGCACAGTTGCAGACATCGCAAATCCCTATCATCGGCAGTGCAATAAAGCAAAATGGGTTTGCTCGCATGAAAAAGTATGCATCTGCACAGGTATGCAAACTCTGCCAGCAGATATCCGTATAGACTGATTTCCATTTCAACATCAGTCCCTTCAATTTGAATACGCATATGGTTGTTGTCTTCTGGCAAATATTCACACAAATTGAGCTCGCGAGCCAGGCTTAAATTTCTTCTGAAACCGACTTCTTTTAATGCTAGCCTAATGCTTTCTTTTGTCCATTTTGAAGTTCTTATTTTGTCTTGTATTATGTGGAAAAGTTGTCTTTCCTTTTTTTGGCGATATTCCTCATTTTTATCTTCATCTTCCTTTTGGGGTATCAGGTTGAAGAAATACCAGCCAACCATCTTCTTTCCTAAATGATTTCTATAAAGCCAGTTCCCTATTTTCTTTGATTCGGAGTTGGCTTTGCTGTTGTCTTCTGCCATTGTGTCATACAGACCATTGAAAGATCTCCAATAATATGTGAATTTCTCTTCCTCATTCACTTTGCTTTTGGCATATAGATATGAATACAGCGACGCTATTCCAGACTCAAAGTATGTCTTGGGCATTGTGAGTAGTTTTTCAATAAACTCCCTCTTCTTAACTTGAGGCAATTCTCCTTTGATGTCTTCTGTAAACAACGAATATATCAGAACTTTGTTTGTTTTGTTTACTGTTGTTTGTTCGCCTTTTGTTAGGTATATGTTGGCTCCTTCAAAATTACTGTTCTTTTTGTATAATATTATCTGAACAAGCATGGCTTTCCTGACGGCATCTTTCACTATGTCGCTTTCCCATGTTTCTTCAGCGGTCATCTCCTTCGGACGTGAGTATTTTATTTCTATTGCGTTTTCCTCGACTGCTAATTCAACTTTTGTCCTCTGAAATGTATATTCATATTTCTCTCCGGATTTGCACTCTCCGTTTATCTCAATTCTGTAATCCATGTTACACTAGAATTTGTATGTTGCACCTATAGATAAACCTTGCCAGTCTAAATCGTATCTTGTGACTTTTTTGCTTTTGCTGCTTGTTTTCATTTCGACCACTTCGGCGTCGAATATGTCCTCAAAATTAGCAGTGAATGTCCAATTGCCTACACTTTTTGATGCGTGCAGCACCGCAGTCGCATAGTTGTCTATTTTGATGTTGCTGCTCCATTGTGGACCGTAGTATTGAAAACTTGCACCAATCAACCAGCCTTTCCCTAGCTTTGCTGTTCCCATCCATCTTAGATCATATCCTAATTTGTTTTCAAAAGGATCGGCATCTTTGTCTTTATACGACAACATGTTGCCTGCAATTCCGAATGTGTTGGTCATAAAGTCAGAGTATAACACCACTTGGCAGTTCAGTCTGTAGAAATTGTTTTTTGCGCAGTTGCTCCATGAGTCTCCGTCTTTGCTTAGTATGTCATTGACAAATATTGCTTTGAATGTTGAACTTACAGCTATGTTGTTGTTGTTGAATATATGGCCAAGGTTGAACATGTGTCCTTTCGAGTTGTTTAGTGCTCTGAACAGTGAGTCTTGTCTCACATAATTGTTTTCAGCATCAATGGTTGTGGTGATAGGGTATATCTGTTTGTATCCGGGTCTGGTCAGACAGGTTCTGTAGCCAATATATACGTCGTTTTTGCTGTTTATGTTGTAATTAACCAGTGCGTAGGTCTGTGGGGTGGTATTGTCGTTGGTTTTATTCCTCAGCTGGGTGAATCCTATTTCATATCTGAAATAATCGATTACCTCACCTGCCTGAAATGTCCATTTTCCTGTCCTCCAGTCAATCTGCATTGCTGTCTGGCTGTTCAGTGATGTGATGTCATAATAGTTTGACATTCCGTCGCTTGTCACTATTGATGTCAGGTCGTCAATATCTTTCCATTCTAATTTTTCTGAAATCGTCATGCCTGCGCCTTTCCACAGTGGCAGTGTCTGTTCTGCTGTGGCCGCATATTTTCTGGTCCAGGATTTCGTGTTGGCGTGATTTGTGGTTGAACTCATTACGTCGGCATATTTATAGTCATACAGATGTGGATTGTTTTGAAAATCTGCTGAACCTTTCACTTTCAGTTGTGCTTTTTCTGTGAACTGGTGCTCATAATCCAGCGAGACCTTGTTGCAGTTCTGTTTGTTCTCCTCTTTTGTCTTGTCGGTGGCCGATGTTGTCTTTATTTTCTCCTCACTCTCAACTTTCAGGTGCTCCTGTTCCATTGATAGTTTCAGCTTGTCTTTGTCTGTGATTTTGTATTTGATAGTCAAATAAGCGTTCTCTTCATATGTGTTTTCTGTCTCTGTCTTGTTTGTTGTGCTGTCTCTGCCGTCTGCAATGTTTGTTTCTTTGATTTTAGTTTTTGTTATTGAGTGGTCAAGATATAGTGAAGCTCCGGCTTTTATGCTTATTTTGTCTTTTTTCCAGCTGATTGAGGCTGTCGGGTCCAGAGTCCCATTTGTTGATCCGTCAACACTGAAATCTCCGTGCAAACCTTCAGCTTCTTTTCTCAGCTTTATGGAGACTGAGGCTCCCAATCCGGCTGTTCCTCCGGCATCATTTATGTTCTTAATCTCAATGCTTTCAACGTCCATAACTTTCAGTCGTCTCAGCACTGCATTTGCGTCATATATTTTCTCTCCTCCATCAATGCTTACAGATACATTTTCTGAAATCTCATTCTCTTCGCTCGACATCAGCGATGGCAGCGACTGGAATAATGTCAGCAGTGATTCGTTTTCACTCAGACCCATTCTGCTTGGATACAATATCGTGTTGTTTGTGCTTAATTCAATTATTTTTTCATTTTCGCTAATTGCCTGAATCGCAGTTATAGCAAGGAGAATAGATGTTAATGCGTATTTGAATCGTATCATTTGAATTGTGTCTATTTTTTTTCTCATGCAAATTTATACTTAAATTTTTTCATACGCAATTTGTTCCTCTTTGGGCTATTCTGTTTAAATTAGCGGGATTTTTAATTTGTTCTTGTATGGATGAACTTCGTATTGATTGTGCTAACCAGTCCAAAGACGATTTAGAACTGGCTGTTCGTCAGGCTCAGCTTGTTCACAGGTTCAATATGTCCGTTCCGTATTCTGAAGAATGGAGGTCTTTACAGCTTGAAATATTCAACGGTCATATGGGCTCTAACAGTCTGGTTATGTCTCCTCTGACTGTGGTGAGGCCGCATAAGGTCTCTATTGGCAACAATGTTGTTGTTATGAATGGGTGCCTGATGATGTCTGCTGGTGGCATTGTTATTGAGGATAATGTTCAGATTGCGGCCAATGTGCAGCTTATTAGCAACAATCATGATCCATATGAGCGTAATGTTATAACATGCAAGCCTGTTCGTGTGTGCAAGGGCGCATGGGTCGGTGCCGGCAGCTCAGTCTTGCCAGGTGTCACCGTTGGCAGACATGCTATTATAGGTGCAGCCTCTGTTGTTACTAAGGATATTCCTGATTATGCGGTTGCTGTCGGCAATCCTGCAAGGGTGATTAAATATTTAGATAAGGAAAAATTTGTTGATTGATTATGGTGAAATTGCGTTCTATTGTATGTGTCCCGTTTTTCGTTGGACTGATTGCAGGTTGTGGCACAAATGGTTCTGACAAGGATTATTCCTCGGCCGACTCTTCTGCGACTGCTGTATATGGCGACGAAATATACGGAATCTCGGCCACTGGTGATACAGTGATTTTTATGAGCGATTCTTCTGACTGCCTGAAAATGTATTTCAGGTTTGCGCACTATAATATATCGGGTGATTTGAGAGATTCTGTTATCGAAGATATATATAATTTCAATTTGCTGAGGAAAGGTTCAACCATTGCCGATGCTTTTTCTTCGACTTTCTCTTCTACCAACGATTCTGTTGCACATGACAATGAGGAGTTTAGCAGGGATTCTGAAGAAATAAACAAGTGTGTTTCCAATCTTGATGTTTATCCTGCGTTCTCTTATGGCGATGACTATGTGACTTTTGCTTTTATCAACAGCTACGGATGCTCTATGGCTTGCCATGGTTTGCATAGTGTTCGTTATTGCACTTACAAAAAGGATAGCGGCAAAAGGTTAACATGGAATGATTTCGACAAGGGACATGCTTTTCATGATGTTCTTCTGCAATCTTTGATGTCCTATTTTGAGGAAAAAACAATCGACGGACTGATGTCGCACTTGGATTATGACGCTGTCGACTGTGACAGTGTTCCGTATCCAGCTTACTGTTTGCCTGCTGTTGTCGATGACCATATACTTGCTTTATATCAGCAATATGAAATAGCATGTTATGCTGAAGGCATACCTTGTGCTTCTATTCCGTTGGATTTCGCAATGCAGCATTTGTCTTCATCAGGAAAGGCTTTTTTCAATAAATGATTTGACGAAAAAAAGAAAAAAATAAGGGTCGCCAATTGGAATCCCAACTGGCGACCTTTTCTTTATTGTGTCATTTTTATTCACCAACAATCAGTGTCTGCCCAATATTTATTGCGTTGCCGCTCAAATTGTTCCATTTCTGTATATCGACAACTGAGCAACCGTTGTTTCTTGCAATGCTGTATAGGGTGTCACCCTGTTTAACAACATAGGTTTTGGCTTTTGTCTCTTGTCGGGGTGTAATTGATACTTCCTCTTTTTGCGGACTCTCAATCTTCACTTCTGTAGCTGGTTCTTTAGTATCGATTTGCTTGCTCGATTCCTGTTTTTTGTCATTTTTGTGGATGTCTACTTTAGTGGTGCGTTCAGACTCTGTCTTGTCTGCAGCTTTTGGCTTTTTCTTATTTTCGTCTGCTATTTTGTTCTCAGATTGCGTTTTGTCTATATTTTGTTTCTCTGAATCTTTTGAATTTTTCAAAGAGCCCTCTGCTTCTTTAATTGAGTCAGACTGAATTTCGGCGTCTCTGTGTCCTTTCCTTCTTCTTCTCTTCAGCTCCTTTGTGCTGGCTGTCGCATTTTGTTCAGAAATATTTTCTGAGTTGCCTTCTTTTCCGAGAGCTTCTGCAATGAATTTGTCTGTCGTTATCCTTCTGGCTCCAACATAGCGGCTGGCAAAATAATCCACCTCGCTGCTGGTTATCGTTATACCTACACTGCTCGATGCGTGAATGAATTCAAATGTTTTCTTTCCTGTTTTGTTCAAAACTATTCCCACGTGGCCAACTTCCTTTCCTGTGCTTCCTTTGTAGAATACAAGGTCTCCGGGCCTTAGTCTGCTGGCTCTTATCTTTTTCCCATACTCGGATTGTTCCTTCGACGATCTTTTCAGCGTAATGCCAAGTTGTTTGTAGCAGTATCTGCTGAATCCGGAACAGTCGAATGCGTATGGTCCTTCAGCTCCGCTTCTGTATGGACGTCTGACAAGTGTCTTAGAATATTCAAGCATGTCTTCCATGCTTTGGTATTTTGGCTCTGATGTTATTTCTATCTGTGCATTGCCCACAAAATAGCAACCAATCATCACCATGCATGTTGCTATTGTCCTTTTCATGATTTTGTCTTATTTGTTGTTACAAAACAAAGATATGCAGAAATGCTTTAGCTGGGTGGGCTTTTTGGCATTTTTTTGCTACATTTGCCAATCTTTGATATTTATTCATATAAGAATTATTTTACTTGGGGGATTATTCTCCTTTTCAGAACTTAAAAAATAACGACTTCAATGTCAAATCCGATATTTAGGTTTAATCCTAAAACAATGACATACCAGCGCATAGATAATAAATTGCGCTGGTGGCTGACTAAATTGAGATCTCATTTTATAACCAGCGTTTTGTCTGGTTTGGCTTGTTTTGTCTTGTTTTCAATGTTCCTTGCTTCCCCTCGCGAGAAGAAACTCAGGTCAGAAAAGGATGTGCTCGAAGCTCAACTCAGTTTGCTGAACGACCAGATGGACGAGGTTCAAGAGGTTTTGTCAGACCTTCAGCAGAGAGACGATAATATGTACAGATCCATTGTTGAGGCAGAACCTATTCCGCAATCTATGAGGGTTTTCCACCGCAACAAACAGAAGTATGACAGCCTCAGGCAGCAGACAACTTCTGATATCGTGGCTTCTACCTCTGAGCGTATGGATGTTTTACGACGTGAATTATACACCCAGTCAAAATCCTACGACGAAATAGTGAAAATGTCGCAGAAGAAAGAAGACCGTCTAAGGTGTATCCCCAGCATTCAGCCAGTTATGAACAAAGACCTTAAGTGTCTGGCCTCTGGTTTCGGAATGCGTATTGACCCGATTTATAAAACACCACGATTCCATGCCGGTGTCGACTTCTCTGGATATATGGGTGCGCATATCTACGCTACAGGCGATGGTGTTGTCTCTCTTTCAGGTTGGAACGGAGGATATGGCAACTGTGTTGTGGTTAACCACGGATATGGCTATGAGACTCTTTACGGACACATGTCTTCAATTAAGGCTAAACGCGGACAAAAGGTCAAAAGGGGAGACGTGATTGGTTACATGGGCACTACAGGTAAATCAACAGGTGTGCATCTGCACTACGAGGTCCATCATAAGGGCAAGATAATGGACCCTCGAAACTATTACTTTATGGACCTCAATCCTAAAGAATATGACCAAATGATGCAAATGACCACCAACAACGGCAAAGTTTTCGACTGATTTGTCGTAAAAAAAATATCCTTTCTTGTTTTTATCTGTTTGTTTTCTTAATTTTGCACCAGTTCGTAGGTGGTGGTTAACCATTTACGATTACGTTCAGACATTTATCGCAACAAAATATTAATTAACATTTAATTTTTTTCTATCATGCCAAGCGGAAAGAAAAGAAAAAGACATAAAATGGCAACACACAAGCGTAAGAAGAGACTAAAGAAGGATCGTCATAAGAAGAAGTAATTCTGTTCTTCTAACGTTTGATTTTATGTTGAATGGTTACAAATAGAACTCATCTGAAGAACATCTTTGGATTAGTTCTATTTTTTTTGTTTTATTATGGATCCGTCGCTCTCGACGTTTCTTAACTTTCATGGACTCCATGCGAGAATGGAGTGATTTAAAATTTTTATTATAGTGAATAACGAACTGGTTATTGATGCCCAATCAGATGAGGTCTCCATCGCTCTGATCGAAGATGGCAAACTTGTTGAACTGAACAAGGAAAATGCAAAGGCTTCTTTTTCTGTCGGCGATATTTATCTTGCTAAGGTCAAGAAGATAATGCCGGGGCTAAATGCAGCGTTCGTTGACGTGGGATACGAAAGAGGTGCTTTTTTGCATTATCAGGACCTCGGTCCTCAATTCAAGTCTCTTGTCGCTTATTCCAAAACTCTTGTCGCTAGTCAAAAACCACTCTCTCTTTCTAAATTCCAACTGCAAAAGGATATAGAAAAGACTGGTGTGATTACAGATGTTCTTGACAACGGAATGGAAATCTTGGTGCAGATTGCTAAGGAGCCAATCTCAACCAAGGGACCTCGTCTGACTTCCGAAATCTCCATTGCTGGACGTTTCCTGGTTCTGATGCCTTTCGCAAACAAGGTTTTTGTCTCTCAAAAGATTAAGTCAAATGATGAGAGAAACCGTATAAAGCAGATTATACGCAAATTTAAACCTCAGAATTTTGGCGTCATCGTCAGAACCGTTGCCGAGGGAATCTCTGCCGATGAACTGCAGCAAGAGATGGTCTTCCTTGTCAATAAGTGGAGGGACGCTATCGCTAAAATTAACATCAAGGCCAAACTTCCTCAGCTGCTCTATCAGGAAAGCAGCAGGTCTGTTAGCATTCTTAGGGATATCTTTAACCCTTCTTTCGACAAAATCTACGTCAACGACAAGTCTACTTTCAACGAAATCTGCGATTACGTAAAACTAATTGCTCCCGAAAAAAAGGATATCGTCAAACTTTATGATGATGATAAACCTATTTTCGACTATTTCAATATCACTAAGCAACTCAAGTCTTCTTTTGGCAGAACTGTTTCGTTTAAGAACGGTGCTTATCTCATTATTGAGAGAACCGAGGCAATGCATGTTATTGATGTCAATAGCGGCAACAAATCAAAGGCTGGTTATGACCAGGAAATGAGTGCCGTTGAATGCAATCTTGCCGCTGCTGATGAAATCGCGCATCAGCTCAGACTCAGAGATATTGGTGGTATTATTGTTATCGATTTTATCGATATGGTTAAGCCTGAAAACAGACAAAGGCTTTACGAGAGAATGAGAGAGAATATGGCTCACGACAGAGCTAAGCATAATATCCTGCAACTTAGCAAGTTCGGACTTATGCAAATCACTCGACAAAGGGTGAGACCTGAAATGAAGGTGCAGACCGAGGAAGTTTGTCCTACTTGCATGGGCAAGGGTGTTGCACAACCTTCTTTCTTGTTTACTGAGGAACTGGAAGGCAAAATTGACTTCGTTAAAAATACTTTGAAGATCAACGATTTCAAACTCTATGTTCACCCTTATGTCTTTTCTTACTTGAATCAGGGATTCTTTTTCTCTTCAATCAAGTGGAAGCTGAAAAGAAAATATGGCTCTTTCAAATTGTATTCTGACCAGAGTCTTGGGTTCTTGCAATACAGATTTGTGGATAATGGTGGAGAACCAATACATTTGCATGATAACCCGGATTTGGATCAACTCGATTTGAAGGATTTGGATTGATTTCTTTGGGCTTTATAAAAAACATTTGGCATAGACACGTTCAACATTTTTGAACGTGTCTTTTTCGTTTCTTTTTGATTGCTTCTCACTATTTCTCTTTTTGTTTTGGCTTAATTGTGTATCTTTGCATGATTTTTGCTGAACTTCTGTTCAAATGTAACTTGATTACATTTGATGAAAATCAGCAATCCAAGTGTTTTACTTTTTTAGGTGATATAAAATGAAAAATAAGTACATTGACTTGATTGAACAATCTTTCGAATTTCCTGATGAGGAGTTCAAGGTTGTCGACAACGAACTTTATTGGTATGATGTTCCTCTTATGGAACTCATTAAGCAATATGGTACTCCTTTGCGTATTGCCTATCTGCCTAAAATCGCACAAAACATAAAATATGCTCGCCGCCTGTTTAATGTGGCTATGGCCAAGACTGAGTATCAGGGCGATTACAATTACTGTTACTGCACAAAAAGCTCTCATTTCTCTTTCGTGATGGAGGAAGTGCTTAAGCATGATGTTAATATCGAAACTTCTTCTGCTTTTGATATTAACCTTGTCGAGGCTCTTTATCAGCAGGGACTCATCGTTAAGGACAAATTCATTATATGCAACGGCTTTAAAAGACCGCAGTATGTAGAAGGTATTCAGCACCTGATTCAAGACGGTTTCTCTAATGTTGTACCTATTCTCGACAATGTTTTTGAGTTGGATCAGATTCTGGACGGATGCACAAGTAAATTTAAGGTTGGCATCAGAGTCGCTACAGAGGAGGAACCAAAGTTCGATTTCTATACTTCTCGTCTCGGTATGTGCTACCGTGATATTATTCCTTATTATGAGCAGAAGATTAAGAACAATCCTCAGGTTGAACTTAAAATGCTTCATTTCTTCATAAACACAGGTATACGAGACACTTCTTACTATTGGAATGAGTTGAACCGCTGCGTAGAGAAATACTGTGAGATGGCAAAAATCTGTCCTACTCTCGACAGCCTGAATATTGGAGGCGGACTCCCAATTCATGCCCATCTTGATTTTTCTTATGATTATGAGTATATGATTGAGGAGATTGTTTCTCAAATCAAGAACACTTGTAACCTGAATGGAGTCAAAGAGCCAAACATTTTCACTGAATTCGGTTCTTTCACTGTAGGCGAAAGTGGTGCTATTCTTTATTCAATTGTTAATCAGAAAAAACAGAATGACCGAGAGTTGTGGAACATGATCGACAGCTCTTTTATTACTACTCTTCCAGACACTTGGGCCATTGACCAGCGTTTCCCTTTCCTTGCTGTAAATAATTGGGACAAACCATACGAACGTGTTCATCTTGGCGGACTTACTTGCGACAGTCAGGATTATTATAATGCCGAGGCTCATTCCAACGCAATCTTCTTGCCTAAGTACAGTATGTGTAAGGACCAGTATGTAGGATTCTTCCACATGGGTGCCTATCAGGAATCTTTGAGTGGTTTTGGTGGAATCCAGCATTGTTTGATTCCTGCTCCAAAATTGGTGATTGTTGATCGTGACGAAAACGGTGAGTATTTCACAAAACTTTTTGCAAAGGAACAGAGCTATAAATCAATGCTGAAGATTCTGGGATATTAATCTCATAGGTTGTTCCTTAATCTGCTTTTGAGTAATTTGATTTTAAAATTATTTCATCGTAGAGTTGTCCCTTTGAGCATCAAATATCTTTTTACTGCTCAAATTATTAAATAAATATGGTAGACATGTGTGAATAATAGAGACTAAATTCACGACTGTATGTCTATTCCAATATCAAAAAGAGTCCATTTTCCAGACCGAAAATGGACTCTTTTGCTTGATATGGTATTTATAATACACCTTATTCTGTTTCAGTGCTTTACAAAGATAAGCTTTTATATACGCACCTTTGATGTCGGGGGAGTATTATATTATCACAAATAAGTATATCACAAAAAAAATCCCGCAGCAAAATGGCATTGCCTTTTGTTGCGGGATAACATATGTTATGTCTTATTGCTTATTTTTTGCTGTTCAGATAAGCAGTTACATTCTTTTCTATTCTGCTTGCCAAATCAGATTCTGTGCTCTTCACAAACTTTTCGCCAACAATGTGCTCATACAGCTCGATATATCTGTCAGACACACTGTTAACATAGTCTGTGGTCATTTCAGGAACAGTCTGGCCTTCTTTTCCCATAAAGTTGTGGTCAATAAGCCACTGGCGTACGAATTCCTTCGAAAGCTGTTTCTGTGGCTCTCCTTTCTCAAACTTCTCTTTATATCCTTCTGCATAGAAGTAGCGGCTAGAGTCTGGAGTATGAATCTCATCTATCAAATACACCTTGCCGTCTCTCTTGCCAAACTCATATTTTGTGTCAACAAGTATCAGGCCCTTCTTTGCTGCGATTTCTGTTCCGCGTGCAAACAATGCCTGTGTGTACTTCTCCATCTGTTCATAGTCCTCCTTGCTGACGATGCCCTGCTTGATAATCTCCTCTTTCGAGATGTTCTCATCATGGCCTTCTGCGGCTTTGGTGGTTGGTGTGATGATTGGAGTTGGGAACTTCTCGTTTTCACGCATTCCTTCTGGCAACTTAACTCCACACAATTCACGGCAACCTGCCTTGTATTCTCTCCATGCAGAGCCTGTCAAATAGCCTCTTATAATCATCTCAACAGCAAAACCCTCACACTTGAGTCCAACGGTCACCATTGGGTCTGGTGTCGCCAGTTTCCAGTTTGGAACTATGTCTGATGTCGCGTCAAGAAATTTTGCTGCTATCTGGTTCAGCACCTGTCCCTTGAATGGTATGCCTTTAGGCAATATGACGTCAAATGCCGATATACGGTCTGTCGCTACCATCACCATCAACTCATCGTCAATGTTATACACGTCACGTACCTTTCCGTGGTACACACCTTTCTGCTTCGGAAAAGTGAATTCTGTTTTTGTTAGTGCTTCCATTTTTGTTAGCCTTATTTTGTTTCTTTTGCTTTTTCTTCCTCTAACTTGGCTTCAGCTTTTTTCTTCTTTTCTGCCGCTTCTGCCTTGTCATATGCTTCAACTATTCTCTGCACAAGCTTGTGTCTGACTATGTCTTTCTTGTCAAACTCAATCTTTGCTATGCCTTTCACATTCTTCAGTATCCTTATCGCTTCAACAAGTCCGGATTTCTGACTGTTCGGAAGGTCTATCTGCGATGCATCTCCAGTTATCACCATCTTACTGTTCATTCCCATTCTGGTCATGAACATTTTGATTTGCATCGTGGTTGTGTTTTGCGCTTCATCCAGTATTATGAATGCATCACTTAACGTCCTTCCTCGCATGAATGCCAGCGGTGCAATCTGTATAACTTTTTCCTCAAGCAGTTCCTTTAGCTTTGCCACCGGAATCATGTCTTCAAGGGCATCATAAAGTGGCTGAAGATATGGATCAATCTTGTCTTTCATGTCGCCTGGCAAGAAACCTAATTTTTCTCCTGCTTCCACCGCCGGACGGCTAAGTATTATTTTTTTGACTTCCTTATTCTTTAGAGCTCTGACGGCTAAAGCTATAGCCGTGTACGTTTTTCCGCTGCCGGCCGGACCCATCGCTATTATCATATCACTCTCGTCATAAGCTTTGAGCATATCTTGCTGCGAGTGGGTTCGTGCCATTATTGGCTTGCCGCTGACTCCATATATAATCAGGTCTTCCTTTTCTCCTGCGGCTTTGGGTTCATTGCCTTTTATAAAGTCAATTATAACATCTTCTGTGAGCTTGTTATACTTGGCGCAATATTTTTCTATGCCAACAAGGGCTTTCTCAAATATCTGAATATCGGCTTCCTCGCCCATGGCTTTCAACGCGTTGCCTCTTGCCACAATCTTTATCTTTGGATAAAGGTTCTTCAGCAGATGCAGGTTGTCGTTGTTGTTGCCGTAAAGAATAACAGGATCAGCGTCCTCTATCAGAAATATTTTCTCTGTCATCAATAGTCTTTATGTCTTCAATCTAGGCCATTCTTTGCCTCTTGCAGACTGGTTCTTATTCCTCTTCTGCGTCCTGCTTCTTCTTGATGATAAGACGCTTTGATGCCGATAACCAGTCTTTCTGTACTGTTACTAGGTATGAACCTGGACTATATGGCGCTGTGCTGATTGTAATAACATTGTTTACAACCGAATAATTCTTGCTGCTCAGCTCCTTTCCCGATTTAGACGTAATCGTAACAAGCACAGAGTCCGACTGCGATACCTGTTTTCCAAACTGTATGCTGAAACTATATTGTGCTGGGTTTGGCGAAATGTATATCGGTATGCTCCAGTTGGCTTTTACGTTGTCCGAATCTTTCTTCAATACGAATGGAGACGACTCTTCTGTGTTCCAGTTGCCCTCGTCGTCGAGTGTTCTGATGTACATTATGTGATTGCCATTTCGCAATCCGTCTGTATTCAGTGTGAACGCAAGCTTGCTGCCGTCTGGAGTTATAGGGGTGCCGTTTCCGTTTCCTGGATCATGGTCAAAGTAATACTCCGCCTGCTTTGGTTGCTCAGGACTCTTCAGATAAATAAACGGTGCAGACAATGACTGGCTCCACGATTTGTCACTGTTCATCGCTCTTACGCTCAAACTGTGATATCCTGGATCTATGTTCGATACGTTTATGTTCAGTTTTGCTGCGTTTGTTCTAACACTCTGTATTGTGTCGTTGCCAAGCACTGGTGTGAACGTTCCCTTGCCCTTTCCTGGATCCTCATCAAAGAAATACTCGGTTCCAACTATCTGATTTACTTTTTCAAACAGCATGAACTGGAATGTTGCAGTGTGCGACCAGCCGTATACACTTTGGCCGCGGACGTATAGAGTGTGCATTCCTGGCTTTAATCCGTCAAGGTTCGCATTTATATTCTGCTTGTCGCTCGATGTGGTCCCGGCTGTTATTCCCTTACCATATCCAGGATCGTGGTCAAAAAAATATTCTGTTGTTATTGGCTGTTCTATTTGTGCGTTGGCCATTGTGGCTGACATGGCCACAAGTGCTGTGTATAGTGCTTTCTTCATTATCTGTCAAGTTTGTATGTAACTGTTACAGGCAGTCCCTGATATACATTGATTGATGTTGGTCCAGTCACATTTGATATGACAGGAAATTCTGGAAGTCCAGACAATACATATGGCTCAACACCGCCGAATGCGCCGATCGGACCTCCGTCAGAACTTTTTGTTGATAGCGGCGACTCAAGTTTGAATTTGTAGTTCTTGTCTTTGCTGAAGTCTGAGTCTGGCATATATTCTGTGAAATCACCCTCGAAATTGTTTACAAATGCAGAGGTGTTTGCCTTGCTCTTTCCTATGCTGTACATCACATTCTCAATCACTGTGCAGAATTTAAGGTCTCTCACAGTTCCAAATCTTGTGTATTTGCCGAACGTGTTGTGTTCTATACGGCTGCGCTCAAATGTTGTTACGTTTCCGCATATGATATTGTTGCTTATCATCGCGTTGTGCGGGTAGTTCTGTCCTACAATATCTCCAACAATGAAGCATTTCTCAATCACACTGCCATTCACATTCTCCAAAATCTTGACTGCATTGTTTGTTCCGTCAAGTATCTGGCAACGGCTAAGTGTGACATTGTTTGCCTCTATCTTAACCTCCGACAGAATCACTCCGCTTATGCTCGTGTTCTCAGCCATAATACGTATTGTTCCGCCTATATACGCCTCTCCAGCTGCATATTCTGTTATTTTGTTGTCTGCCAAGGCATATCCTGGACCTATGATAGTCACCGGTTTTGTTATCTTCATTCCGTTGAATCCATACGCGTCTCTGTTGCCGTAAGGAACAGACGATGACTCGATATAGATAGTGTCACCCTCGGCCGCGTCCATCAACGCATTGTCCAAAGCTGCGTAACTGGCTTCTATCTGGGGCGTGTTGTTCACCCTAAGTATTTTGGCCTCAGTTTGTTGCATCTGAAGCCCAAATGCCAAGGCTAATACCAATAGTCCTTTTTTCATTATGTTGTCTTTTTTTGTTTTTCTGTAATATGCAGTTTTTCTTGCATTTGGCCACAATATGTAGCATTGCATTTTGCAAAATTCTATTTTTTTTGAAAAAAATGCAAATATTTCACATTTAAGTTATCAACCGGAAATAATAAAAGCAGATAACCTCACGGCCACCTGCTTTCGTGTTCAATTTGTTTCTTAGTATGAAAAAGTAGTACTGCAAATATAGATTATCATTCCTAATCTGCAAATTATTTTGATGTGTTATGCGACATTGTCAAATAGCAATGTTTTGTGCTTTGCTATCCAGTCTTCTATATATGTTCTGGTGTGGTTATTCTATGGCTGGATAATTGTCATAAGTCCAATTTTTTTGAAGATATGTCGGGCTCTGTGATTTGTTTTTATGCGTGTTATGATTTAGTGTGACGTGGTTGCCGTTCTGAAAAGTCGAGCATTGTGTTTTTGCTGATATAATGCAAGATGCCAGCGCAAAACAATTGGAAACAGAGGGTGCACATGTCCTGATGCCTGGTTTTGTTTGATGTCAATTTATATAGAATGCCATATGTCAACGGTGACACATTGAAATAAAAAAAACAGATACAACCGCTTTTTGGTGTATCTGTCTTTTTTCTCTTGCTCGAAAATATCTGCTGCTTTATCCTACTATTTCCTTAGCTTTTGCTAATGCGTCGTTTATGTTGCTGCAAATATTGTCTTTTCCTACAATGTCATAAAATCCCGACTTCTCAAGTGTGGCATGCACTTTCTGGTTTACTCCAGAAAGAACGATTTTGATGTCTTCTTTCTGACTCATCTGACACAGATTCACCAAATTGTGTATTCCTGTTGAGTCAACAAACGGAACTTTACGCATTCTTATGATTCTTACTTTTGGTCTGTCGCCAAATGTTCCCATCAGTTCTTCAAATTTGTTTCCAGCTCCGAAGAAGAATGGTCCGTTGATTTCATACACTTCAACCCCTTCTGGTATTGTGAGATGTTCGTCGTTGTTCACGTGCTGCATGTCACTTTCTGTGTTAGGGTCAATCTCGTCCATGATGACTTTAACATCCGATGACTCTGCCATTCGTCTCATAAATAGCAAGCAGGCCAGCACTATTCCTATCTCGATTGCTATTGTCAGGTCGAATATGACTGTCAGCAAGAATGTCACCAGCAGCACCGCAACATCGCTCTTCGGATTGTGAAGCTGGGCCGCAAACGAACGCCATCCGCACATGTTGTAGCTCACCACAACAAGCACTCCTGCCAGGCATGCCATTGGTATGTATTGGGCAAGTGGCATCAGGAACAGGAATATCAAAAGAAGTACTATCGCGTGCACAATTCCGGCAATTGGAGTTCTTCCTCCGTTGTTGATGTTTGTCATTGTACGGGCAATTGCTCCTGTTGCTGGTATTCCTCCGAATATAGGCGAAACAAGGTTTGCTATTCCCTGTCCTATAAGCTCTGTGTTTGAATTGTGGTGGTCGCCTATAACACCGTCTGCAACTGCTGCACTCAGCAGTGACTCGATTGCTCCCAAAATTGCGATTGTTATGGCTGGCGACAGCAGTCCGCGTATGGTGTCAATGTTCAGCGATTCCCACAATGGCACAGCTTCGGGCAGTTCGCTTGATATGCTGAATCTGTCGCCAATTGTCTGTACTGTTTCTATGCCGCAATAGTTCTTTGCCAGCAGCACAGCTATTGTCATCACTATTATTGCAACCAGCGAACCTGGTATTTTCTTACTGAATTTTGGTGTGATCAATATGATGATTATGCTCAGCACTCCAACGGCTGTGCTCCAAATGTCAAGTGTGGTGATGTTCTCAATATATGATATCCATTTGCCTATAAAATCTGCTGGCATCTTGTCTATCGTGAGTCCAAGCAGGTCTTTTACCTGTGTTGTGAATATTGTGACTCCAATACCACTTGTGAATCCAATGATGATAGGGTAGGGGATGTATTTTATTATCGTTCCTAGTTTCAGCACTCCAAGCAGTATCAAGAATATACCTGCCATAAAGGTCGCTATTGCCAGTCCCTGTATTCCGTAGGTCTCGATGATCCCGTACACGATTACAATGAATGCACCTGTCGGACCTCCAATCTGTACTTTTGAACCACCAAACACGGAAATTAAAAATCCTGCCACAATGGCGGTTATTATTCCTTTTTCTGGCGAAACACCCGAGGCAATACCAAACGCTATGGCCAATGGCAGGGCTACAATACCTACTATTATACCAGCCATAACATCGGCCATGATTGTTTCTTTGTTATAGGTTTTTAATCCTTCAAAGAAACGGGGCTTGAAGTCTAAGCTTTTCATTTTTTTTATTGTTTTTGTTTTTAGACTGCAAAATTAGTGTTTTTAAACATATTTTTTTGAAATGTTTTTGTGTTTTTTTGTGAAAATACCTTTTGCAGAAAAAAAAGGCTTGCGGTTTTCATCGCAAGCCTTTCTTCTATTATGTGTGGATTTTTACTTTCTGTTCTCTTTTATCCAGTTCTTAGCATTAACAAATGCCTCAACCCAAGGGGTTATCTGGTCACTGTTTTTGCGGTCAAGCGGATAATATGCGCATTGCCATGGGAATATTGCACGCTCTGGGTGTGGCATCATTGCAAGATGTCTGCCGTTGTGCGAGCATATCGCTGCGGCACTATACTGCGAGCCATTTGGATTTGCAGGATAGCTGTCGTAGTTGTACTTCGCGACAATGTTATACTTGCTCTCGTCGTAAGGGAAGCTGAACTTGCCTTCTCCGTGGGCAACCCATATTCCTACTTTGCTTCCGCCAAGACTCTTGAACATGATTGAATCGTTCTCTGGTATTGTCAAACCTACGAATTCTGACTCAAACTTGTGCGAGTCGTTGTGCAGCATCTTTGGCTTTTCAGCGTCTTCTGGGTACACAAGTCCAAGCTCAACCATCAGCTGGCATCCGTTGCACACTCCAAGACTCATTGTGTCAGGACGTGCGTAGAACTTGTCGAGGGCTGCTTTTGCTTTCTCGTTATACAAGAATCCGCCTGCCCAGCCCTTTGCAGAACCAAGCACGTCTGAGTTTGAGAATCCTCCGCAGAATACTATGAAGTTCACATCTTCAAGTGTCTCTCTTCCGCTTGCAAGGTCTGTCATATGAACGTCCTTGACATCAAATCCTGCCAGCCACATTGTATATGCCATCTCGCGTTCTCCGTTTGTTCCTTTGTCGCGAATGATTGCTGCTTTGATTCCGCTCTTTGTCTTGCGGTCTGCGTCAAGTCCAAGCTTCGACAGCTTTCCGCTGAAGTTCTCTGTGAACTTCCACTCCAGAGGCTGCTTCTTGTAGTTCTCGTAGCGCTCGCTGGCACATTTTTCTCCGCTCTGTTTGCGGTCGAGCAGATACGATGACTTGTACCAGAGGTCGCGCAGGTGGTCTATGTCAAGGCTGAACTGCTTGTCATCTTTGTATATCTTTATGACTCTGTCAACAATAGGCTTTCCTATCATTGCAAATCCAACTCCAGCGTCCATCAATGTCTTTTCAACTATCGGTGAGTCGCCTGCCTTAACCTGAATTACTATTCCTGGGTTCTCTGCGAACAGGAGTTTTGTAAGACTTGGTTCAGGAATGTCTTTCAGCAATAGGTTGATTCCGCCCTTAGTGTTGGCAAAACACATCTCGAGTAGTGCTGTTATCAAGCCGCCTTCTGATATGTCATGGCCTGCCATTATCAGGTTCTGACTGATAAGATCCTGTATTGTTTCAAATGCATCGGCAAAATATTCAGTGTTCTGCACTGTTGGAACTTCGTCTCCTATCTTGCCAAGTGACTGTGCCAATGCACTACCTCCTAACTTCAACGAGTCAAATGAGAAGTCGATGTGGTACAGCACACTGTTGCTGTCGTTTACGAGCACCTGACTCACAATCTTCTTCACGTCGCTCACCTGTCCGGCTGCACTTATTATCACAGTTCCTGGAGCAAAGACTTTTTTGCCGTTGTAGTTCTGTGTCATACTCAACGAGTCCTTGCCTGTTGGTATGTTTATTCCAAGGTCTATCGCAAAATCACTGCAGGCCTCAACCGCCTTATACAGTCTTGCATCTTCTCCTTCGTTCTTGCATGGCCACATCCAGTTTGCACTTAGCGATACGCTCGAAAGGCCAGATTCCAGAGGCGCCCACACAATGTTTGTCAGCGCTTCGGCTATTGCCATTACTGAGCCTGCAGCAGGGTCGGCAAGTGCCACCATTGGCGCGTGGCCTATTGATGTTGCTATACCTTTGTCTCCTCTGAAGTCAAGCGCAACAGCTCCAAGGTCGCTCAATGGCAACTGAATTTCGCCTGCGCACTGCTGGCGTGCTATTTTTCCTGTGACCGAGCGGTCCACTTTGTTTGTCAACCAGTCTTTGCAGGCTACACTCTCAAGCTGAAGAACGTTCTCTATGTATTCGCCTATCTTTTTGTCGTCTGTCTCAACTGCACTATATTTTTCGACCACGGTGTGGTCAGTGATCACTGTGCGTGGTGGACGTCCGAACATATCCTGCATCTGCAGGTCTATTGGTCTCTCTCCATTCTTGCGCTCGAACACAAACTGCTGGTCGCCAGTGGTCTCGCCGACAACATACATAGGGGCACGCTCACGGTCTGCAATTTTCTTTACCAGCTCGATGTCTTTTTCTTCGAGCAGGAATCCCATTCTTTCCTGACTCTCGTTTCCTATGATTTCTTTTGCCGAGAGGGTAGGATCGCCAACTGGCAGATTGTCCATGTCTATCTTTCCTCCGGTGGTTTCAACCAGCTCAGACAGGCAGTTCAAATGACCTCCAGCTCCGTGGTCGTGAATAGATATGATTGGGTTGTTGTCGCTTTCTGCCAATGTTCTGATTACGTTTGCTACGCGTTTCTGCATTTCTGGATTTGCGCGTTGCACCGCATTCAGCTCGATTGCGTTGTTGTATAGACCTGTGTTCACACTCGAAACGGCGCCGCCGCCCATTCCGATTCTGTAGTTGTCGCCTCCGCTTATGACGACTTTCTCGCCTGGCTTTGCCTCGCCTTTCATTGCGTCTTTCTTTTTCGCAAATCCAACGCCACCGGCCATCATTATGACTTTGTCATATGCAAATTTCTTGGCATTTTCCTCGTGCTCAAATGTCAGCAGCGAACCGCAGATTATTGGCTGTCCAAACTTGTTTCCAAAATCACTTGCTCCGTTTGATGCTTTAATTAGAATCTCCTCTGGTGTCTGATACAGCCATGGACGTTCCTCCATGTTCTGTTCCCAAGGTCGTCCGGCTTCGGTTCTTGGATATGAGGTCATGTAAACAGCGGTTCCTGCTATTGGCAGACTGGCTTTACCTCCTCCAAGTCTGTCTCGTATCTCTCCTCCTGTACCTGTGGCTGCTCCGTTGAATGGCTCAACTGTTGTAGGGAAGTTGTGGGTCTCTGCCTTCAGCGACAGCACACTCTCCATTTTCTTTATTTCAAAATAGTCTGGCTTGTCTCCGCTTGCAGGTGCAAACTGCTCAATCACCGGACCTTCCTTGAACGCAACATTGTCTGTGTAGGCCGATACTATGTCGTTAGGGTTCTCTTTAGAGGTGTTCTTGATTAACTGGAACAGTGAACTTTCTTTCTTCTCTCCGTCAATGATGAACTCTCCGCCGAATATTTTGTGACGGCAGTGCTCTGAGTTCACCTGGCTGAATCCGAATACCTCACTGTCTGTCAGCTTGCGGCCAAGCTTTGCGGCAACGCTGTCAAGATAGTCCATCTCCTGCTGGCTCAGTGCCAGACCTTCCTGCTCGTTATATGACTTGATGTCGTCTATATAAACAATTGGGTCTGGTTGCTTGTCTATAGTGAATATGTTTTGATCAAGTTTGTTGTATATTCTTTGCAGCATCTTGTCGTGCTCGCTGTCAGCACCTTTTGCCGCAAAATACTCCTCGATTCGCTCAATGCCCTTAATTCCCATGTTCTGGGTTATCTCCACTGCGTTTGTACTCCATGGAGTTATCATTTCTCGGCGTGGCCCAACAAACCAGCCTTCAATCTCGCTGTCTTTTATATACTTTGCTCCACTGAAAGCCCATGTTAGCTTTTCAATGTCTTGCGGTGTCAATGGCTGCTGGGTTCCAACTGCCACAACACTTGAGTCTTCTTTCTTGAAGAATGAAATCATATATGTTTGTTTTGTTTTTTTTTTATTCAGTCAGAATGTATTCTGCAAATTTAAGAAAAATAATCTTTCGTTTTTCTAAACTATTTTGAATAACGTGTTTTTTCGTATATTTGTCAAGGTTATACATGTTATGTCTCATCGGTATGAAGATTTATTGCTCAGATAGAAAAGCTCTCATTAAATTTGGATACGCTTTAGTCTTGTTTTTATCGTTTTTCTCCGTGGTTTGTGTGTTGCTCTCTGTTGATGATGACAGTGCTGCCGCTGGCTTAATTTCAGTTATTTTTTTTGTCTTTGTTTGTACTATTGTTCTGCTTCGGTTGGACAATCTGAAAATGGATAATGAGGATTCAGGTTATAAGTTCGGAAAATCATACGATAACATGCAAAACCAGCAGGAGGCTTATAAGCGAAAGCTGAATGCAAGAAATGCGCTGGGTGGACTTATCGGTATAATTATGAAGGCCGATGGATTTTGCTCAAAAAGAGAACTTAATGTGGCCAAGGATTTTCTTAATCAGTATTACCAGCCGTTCGAGGTTCGCACTGCTCTCTCTTTTATAAAGGAGACTATTGATAAGGATGATTTTATGGACGACTTGCCTACTTTTATTACATGGGCAAGGCAGGAGTTCTCTCTTAAGGATAGGGAAATTATTGCAGATCTGCTGTTTCGCATTGCTGCCGTTCTTGGTATTGACGACTACAAATGGCTGCTGCTCGAGAGGATAATGAGATCGCTCTATTTGAGTGACAGTGAAATTCGCAGGCTTCAATATTCTTTCTACGCAAATCGTTGCACCCGTTCTGCTTCTGATGACGGTGACGACAGTAAGTCATATTCTTATTCTGGCGAAAAGGGTAATTATAATTCCGATTCTGCAGATTCTTATCAATCTGGTGATATTTATTCTCAGTATTATGCTGTCCTTGAACTGAATCCGTCTGCTACCAAGGCCGAGGTTAAGGCAGCCTACAGACGTCTGGCTATGCAATGGCATCCAGATAGGGTGCAAGATGAGGCGAAAAAAGCAGAATATTCAGTGAAGTTCCATTCTATAAATCAGGCTTATTCTCGTCTGATGAACAAGATATAAATTGATAAACTACATATTTTTTTATGAAAAAATTACTACTGACGGCATTTTCTGCGGCTGTTGTGTCTCAGACTCTGATTGCTGGCGCTATTATCCCAAACAAACTTTTGTCTAGGGATTCTGTCGCTTATACTTCTTCGGGCACAACTTCTTATCTTACTGATGGTTTCTTGACAAACTGGAAGTCATGCTCCGATAAGCAAATCGCAATCAATGTTGGCGAGGGCCCTTCAAGGCTCTTTGTCACTTGGGAGTCTTACGGTGACTGTGCTTGGGCAAACTATGCAACCGGATGCCAACATTCTGGAACTCCTCTACGCAATTTTGAAATACAGACTTCTGCTAATTCCACTGATGGCACTGATGGCGACTGGACGGTTGCAACTACTGTCAGTGATAATCCTGTCATGTCTCGCGGTGTCTATATTGATTTTGATGGCATGTCGTGGGTTAGAATTGTGTCTGACGAGAATCCAGGTTCAATTCTCGAGGTCGAGGCTTTTGATATGAGTAATGGCGGAAATGACACTTGGTTTTTTATGGGAACTAGCATAAGTCAGATGGGACTTAAACAACAGGAAACTGATACAACAACTGCTGATATTATTCATTCTCATTATTCTGCCTACACTCCTGCTATGCTCCGTGGCGGCATTGGCTGCATCAACAGCACAGATGTGGTTAACCACATCAATGATTATCTTGCTTATGCGGGTAATGTCCACTTTTGGGCCATTGAGATGGGCACAAATGACGCATGGGGTGGTGGCGACTGGAATCTTGATAATTATGTCAAAAATATGCAGACTATCATAGATTCAGCTAAGGCTCACAGTATTGAGCCAGTTCTTGCCAGTATAATTGCAACTAACGAGTCTGTTGCTGGGTGGCAAGTCAATCAAAAATATCTTGATGCTGTTGATTCTCTTGTTGCCAAAAATGGTCTGCATAAGGGTCCGGATTTTTACAGCTATTTTCTTGAACACCCTGAACTTATAAGCTCTTCTGATGGTGTTCATCCAGACGGAACCGCTGGCGGTGGACTGGCTATGCATCACCTTTGGGCTGAGGCTTTGGCTCCTTTGTATGCTGCTTCTGTTGATAGTTCTGATGCTGACAGCGTAAAGTCAAATGTCAATAGTGTTTGCTCGTCCAGGGTTATTGCTCCAGTGGTTTATGCTTCAGATGGAGATGTCGTTATATCTGGATTGAATAGAGATTCGTATGTTTCGGTCTTGAATGTAAATGGAGTTGTATGTTTTAGCCGTTATTGCAAAACGGCAGAAAATATAAGGCTTGGTGTGAAGCTCCCGTCGGGAATTTATTTCGTCGTTGTTCGTGATTCTAAGTCGGTTGTGTCTTCAAAGGTTGTCATTTCAGAATAATCTTTCTAAAAGCAAAAAAATAAGGCGGCATTTGCAAATGCCGCCTTTATTTGTGTGTACTGGAAAATGATGCACTTCTCAATTCCCTCAAAAACATTAATTCTCTATTGTGTCTTGCTGCTTTATCTCAATGTCTTTAGCGTTGGCGTGAGCGGCAAACGCATATATGATAAATGCTATGACTCCAAGGTCAAATATGCTCCTGTCTCCATCGAAATTGAACAGAAATATGCACATAATTGTGTTCGTGAACCAAAACAATATTCTGATGCAGCTCCATTTCAGTAAATTCTCTTGACGAGACTCTTCGCTGAGTTCTTTATTTTTCACGTTTTTGTCATACAACCACCATATTAGTGGTATGTTCACAAACGTGAAAATCATCAGTAAGCTTTTGGCTATGGTAGCTCCGGTGTTTGCCGTGTATGTGTACTCCTCTCCAGTGAGAGTGCTGGCTATAGCAAGCACAATCAATATTGCAACACCAACAAGATGTGCTCTGTTTATTCCTTTTATTTTTGTTTCTAATATGCTTTTATCCATATTTCAGATGGCTTATTATTGTGTTTTCTCAAAATACTTGTCTTTGGGCAGAATCTTAATGTATTCTCTATAAATCGTTTCAAGAACTTAATGCGCAGCGGATTTTCCTAAATACCATCACTAAATGGCACTCTGTTTATAATTGAACGGCCAAGTGTCACCTCGTCTGCATATTGCAGACTGTCGCCAACTGCCACTCCTCTTGCCAGTGATGTCACTTTCACGTCGCAGCCTTTCAGCCTTTTGTATATGTAAAAGCCGGTCGTGTCACCTTCTATGGTCGCACTCAATGCCAGTATAACTTCTTTCACCTCGTCGTTTTTTGCCCTGTCAACCAAACTTTCAATGTTCAGATCGTTCGGTCCGACTCCGTCCATCGGTGATATTATGCCGCCAAGCACGTGATACAGGCCTCTGAATTGCTGTGTGTTTTCCACCGACATGACGTCCTGTATGTTCTCCACCACGCAAAGCACACTGCTGTCGCGTCTGGGATTACTGCAAATGGGGCATATGTCGCTGTCGCTTATGTTGTGGCATGTTTTGCAGTATCTGATTTCGCTGCGCACTCTGATTATGCTCTCGCCAAGTTTGTTGACGTCTTCCTGCGGCTGTTTCAGCAGGTGAAGCACCATTCTCATTGCGCTCTTTTTTCCTATACCCGGAAGCCGCGAAATTTGTTCAACTGCCTCTTCCAGCAGTGCCGACGATGGTTTTTCCATTTTAGCGGATTTGTGGGTCTGAACTTTTTGTTTTTAAAAGTCTTCCAACTCTGTCGGACCGTTGTTGTCTTCTGTGTCAGCTGCAGGTTCAGCGTCTTGCATAACTGGCAACAGCAATTCTCTTGATTGATTTTCTTCGCCAACAACACTGACTATGCTGTCTACCACATAGGCAGTATATCCACGCCATGGCAGCGGATTGTTATATTCTTTGTATCTCAGCTGCAGACTTTTTCCTCCCATTGTCATTAGTTTCTTGGCGAGGGTCTCGTCTTCAATCGAAAATTCAAACTCGTTGCTCTGAATTCCGTTCTTGAATCCGGTTTGTATTATTTTCCCCTCATATGTCTTGAACACATAGCCTTTATATGTGACATAGTTCAGCTGCCCTTCTTTCACACCTATAGCCAGCACGTAATAATACTTGTAGTAGAACACAGCACCAAGAATCAATAGTGCCACAAAAACAAATGTTGCCACAATCTGGCATCCGATTTTTTTCATATGATATTTCTTTCTTGTTAATCTTTATACTAAATGAATTTGCATAACGGAATTTCCTGCTCAAACATGAATCCGTCACCGTTGTCGTTTATCCTGCAACAGTAGTGTCTTATTCCATTGCTAACTACCAGATATTCAACTTTCAGTTTTATGTTGTAGTTTGCTATTTGGTCAAACACTTTCTGTGTTATTTTAACCGTCGGTGCTTTATACTCGACTATAACCCTCGGAGTGCCTTTCTTGTCATATATCACAGTGTCGCATCTTTTTTTCATGCCGTTTAGCTCCACTGTAGCTTCGTTCACAATCAGATTCTGTGGGTAGTTTTTCTCTCTTATCAGGTATTCAACCATGTTCTGCCTAACCCATTCTTCTGGTGTCAGTTTCACAAAGCGGTTTCTGCACTTGTCTTTTATCTGCCTTATTCCGTTTTCTTCTTTTATGATGAAATCGTATGTCGGCATATTCAGGTTTTCCATTGTCTTTTTTTTGCTACCTTTGCAAAGGTATGAATTTTTTTGACTAATTGGAGTCTGCAATTTGTTTGGCTTACACTTAGTGGCAAAATAGGCATCTGAAATTTAATGTATTGTCATTATTTTGTGCGAACGTTTGTACCTTCGTAAATATAGATATCTCATTATGGCTAATGATTCTGTAACATACCAGTCTATTATCGAACAGATTGATGAAAAAAACTACTCACCTGTGTATTTTTTGCACGGCGAGGAGCCATATTTCATTGACATGATAAGAGAAAAGGTCGAAAATGACATCCTAACTCCTGACCAGAAGGAATTTAATCAGTTCGTCTACTATGGCAGTGACACTAACATGCGCGAGGTGTTAACTGTTGCTAAGGAGTTCCCTATGTTTTCTGATTATAGGGTAGTGGTAGTTAAAGAAGCCCAGGATCTCAAGGATATAAGTCTTTTGTCTAATTATCTGGAAGAACCGCAGACAAAGACTATTCTTCTGCTCGCTTATATGAAGAAGGTTGATGCTCGTTTGGGGTTTGTTAAGAAACTGCCCAAAGTCGGCACTATTTTCGAATCCAAGGCTTTGTATGATAATCAGGTGCCTTCTTTTATTTCTTCGCAGTTTCAGCAGATAAAAAGAAAAATAGATCCGGCTGCAACGCAGCTTATGGCCGAATTTCTTGGCACTGATTTGCATAAAATCGTGAACGAGATAAAAAAAATACTTGTGTCGGTGCCGGCTGATGCTGTCATCACGCAAGACATGGTCAAGCAATATGTGGGCATAAGCAAGCAGTATAATGTTTTCGAGTTTAAGGATGCTTTGCTAACCCGCAATGTTTTAAAGGCAAACCGTATTGCTAGGTTCTTTGCCGATAATCCTAAGCAGAATCCAATTCAGCCTATTCTGTCGTTGCTTTTCAATACGTTTTCCACTCTCATGTTGTATTATTATGTCAAAGACAAGAGCGATACCTACTCCGTGTCAAAGGAACTCGGGGTTAACCCTTATGTTGTCCGAAAAGACTATGAACCGGCTTCAAAGGTATACAACGGCTGGCAGACTATGAGGATTATTCACGAAATAAGACTGGCAGATGCTGCAAGCAAGGGTATTGACAATGCATCAGCAAACGAGGGCGATTTGCTGACAGAATTGACTTACCACATTCTTCACGATGCTAAATAATCAGGCATGTCATACAGCAAAAAAAAACGCAGAGGTTGACTATAACCTCTGCGTTTTTGTTACATACGTTGTCTAATATATTCTGATGAAAAACAATGTTTATTTGCCAAACAAGCCTTTCAGTTTTGATGCAACACTCGACACTTTTGATGCTGTGCTGTTTGCTGCACTCATTCCGCTTATGATTGTGCTGAGTTTGTTTGCCAAATTGGCTGCCGATACCTCCTGACTGTTGCTGCTACTCTTGTATTGGTTGTATAATGACAACAATGTTGTTGCATAGGTTGCATATTTGCTCTTGTCAACACCACTAAGCAAAGATGATGCTAATGTTGTGATTGCTGTTCCGCTTGCTGAACTGTTGCTCATCAATGTCTTCCAAATTGTAGATGAATCTAATGCCATATTCTATCTAATTAATGTTTTTAACTGTATTTTTCTCTGTGGATTTTGTTCCTCTTAGAATCATATCCACAACCATTGTATTGCTAATTTAGATTTCAATAATTGTCTTTCCAAATTTTGAAACGTCAATTTTTCAAAATGTGCTTTCAAACATATATGACCGCAGTGCTTCTCTCTGTTGCCAGAATTTCTTACCCTCATATCCGATGATGAGGCTTCATCGTGAGTCATATGTAGTTTATGTTTCTCGTTGTTTGTTCTTTAATTGTGTTTGACTTGCTTTTTTCGTATTTTTGCCAAAGTAAAATTATTAGCATGGAAATTAAATCAGCAGAGTTCGTAAAAAGTAGCGCCAATTTTCAGCAATGTCCTCAGACTTCTATTCCTGAATATGCGTTCATCGGAAGATCAAATGTTGGCAAGTCGTCATTGATAAATATGCTGACTAACCGAAAAAAATTGGCTATGACTTCGGCAAAACCCGGAAAAACTTTGCTCATAAACCATTTCTTGGTCAATTCGCAATGGCATCTTGTTGATTTGCCTGGATATGGTTTTGCAAATGTGGCCAAATCAGTCCGCGCTACTCTCGAACCGATGATAAACAATTATATTCTTGGACGTGAGCAGATGACTTTGCTCTTCTTGCTTGTCGACAGCCGTCTTGAACCGCAAAAGGTTGACTTGAACTTTATCGAGTTCCTAGGCGAAAATGAGGTCCCGTTTGCAATTGTGTTCACAAAGTGTGATAAGATATCGGCTTCTAAGCTAAGCTCCAACGTGGATGTTTACAAGCAAAAGCTTTTGGAACAATGGGAGGAACTTCCGCCTATTTTCACAACTTCTTCCGAGTTGAGAAAAGGACGTGAGGAGCTGCTCGACTATATCGACGATATAAACAAACAACTTGCTCAGAATGGATAGAATTCGTTTCTATTTTTTTTACATACTTATTCAGGTGGTTTCTGTGGTGCCTTTCAGGGTATTATATTGGCTGTCTGACTTTTTTTACTTCTTGTGCTACTATGTCGTGAGGTACAGAAGGTCTGTGGTTTACTCCAACATTAAGTCTGTTTTCCCTGAAAAAAGTGAGGTGGAAAGAAAAAAGTTGGAGAAGGAGTCCTACCAGTGGTTTTGCGATGTCATTTTGGAATCTGTCAAGGGGTTCCGAATGTCGGTTCAAGACCTCAACGAACACATGAAGTATGAAAATCTTGAACTCCTGCGAAAATATGTTGACGAAAAACGCAGCGTTTTTCTCGACATGGCTCATACTGGCGCCTGGGAGTGGGTGCCAAATATTTATCTTGAGTATTTCAAGGATATTGTAGGCGCCGAGTTATACCGTCATGTCAAGAATAAGCATCTTGATGCTTTTTTGCTAAAGGCGCGTCAAAGATTCGGCACTCTTGTCATTCCTAAGGACAAGGCAACTCGTCCTTTACTTAAGGTGATTCGCGACGGCAAAGTGTTTGCTATCGGATTGGTTGCCGACCAAAGTCCTTCTCGCAAGAATTTGCATTTTTGGGTTCCGTTCCTGAATCATGACACTCCTTTCCTGCAAGGACCTGAGCGTCTGGCTCGTCTTTTTAAATCTGCCGTTATATACCTTGACTTCAAAAGGGTCAGCCGTGGATATTATGTATGCACTATTCGCGACATAACTGACGACGCGTCAAAAACTGACGAGGGCTATGTAACAACTAAATTTGCACAATTGCTCGAATCTTCAATTCGCAGAGACCCGGCTCAATGGTTCTGGACACACCGTCGCTGGAAGTATGATCCTGCTAAATATAAAAAGTCTGAAGATGTCGTTTCTGATAATACTATAGGGTGATGAAGGTTTCTGTTGCAATTCTTAATTGGAATGGATGCAAAATGATGCAGAAGTTCTTGCCATCGGTTTGTAGGGATTCTATCGGCATTGATGGTCTTGATTCCGAGGTTGTTGTTGCCGACAATGGGTCCACCGATGACTCTATCTCCATGCTTAAATCTGATTATCCCCAGGTCAGAATACTGCAGTTCGATAAAAATTATGGCTTTGCCGAAGGCTACAACAAAACTCTTGCTGCTCTTGACTCGGAGTATGTCGTCCTGCTGAATGATGATGTGCAGACGTCTGAATCATGGCTTTTGAACCTTGTCAAATACATGGATGATAATCCAGATGTGGCTGCTTGTCAACCCAAGATAAGGTCTTATTCTCAACCTTCAAAGTTTGAACATGCGGGCGCCTGTGGCGGTTTTATTGATAGATTTGCTTATCCTTTCTGCCGTGGACGTGTGATGTCTTCCGTAGAGGATGATTGCGGACAGTATGACTCGGTTACTGATGTGTTTTGGGCAACTGGTGCTGCGTTGATGGTTCGCCGCAGATTGTTTTTGGATAATGGCGGACTTGATGCAGGCTTTTTTGCTCATATGGAGGAAATAGACTTCTGCTGGCGTCTTCGAGCCAGAGGCTACCGCATTTCGTGCGTGCCGTCATCTGTTGTTTATCACGTTGGCGGTGGAACTTTGAACACGGATAATCCGCGCAAAACTTTCCTTAATTTCCGCAACAATCTTTTGATGATATACAAGAATGAGGTTCATTCTTCGTTTGTGTTGTTTGTGCGCTTTTTTCTGGATTATCTTGCCGCTTTCGTTTTTCTGGCAAAATTAGATTTTCAGAATTTCAAGGCTGTTCTCTCTGCAAGAGCGCAATATCACAAAATGAAATCTGATTATAAACATGCCAGAAAACAGAATATTAGTCTTACTGTAAACCGCAAAATCAGCGAGGTCTACAACGGTAGCATTGTTCTTGATTTCTTCCTTAAAGGGCGTAAATTTTTTGCTGATTGGAGATGAAAATTTGGTTGACTACCGTCATAAGTATATTATTTAGTTTTCTTACTTTTTTTTCGAGAGCGGAATGTCCGTCACGCAATCTTGTGGTCGGCGACTCTTTAGAGACTCTTAAACTTGTGGCATACTATAACCTTGGCGCAATTTGGATAAAGGGTGGTGAGGCTATCTTTACGGCTAAACGCGAGGGAAGCTACTACCACTACACCGCTAAGGCCTACACCTATCCAAAGTGGCGTAAAATCTATGATATGAACACTTCGCTCGAGGCTTATATGTCAGTCTCTGACCTCAAGCCTGTCTCATATGCCTCAAATACAAAGGAAGAGGGACACACAAAAAGCGAAAAATATACTTTTTTCAAGGATGGAACTTTCAAATATCAGGTCTGGAAGGATGGCGCTGAGCCAGAAACTTATACGGGTGTCCGACCAGATTGTGCTTATGATATGTTGAACCAGGTTTATGCTTCCAGAGACATTGACCTCGATTCTGTACCATTTGGTCAGGACATGTCTTTCTTGACCTATTTTGACCAAAATGTTTCAGAACTGCACGGACACGTTGTTTGCCGTGAAAACATAACAACACGCTCAGGACACAAGTATTCTTGCCTGAAGTGTATGACTAAGTCAATTCCAGGCTCAATCTTCGACCCTACGTCTCCTGTGTATGTCTGGGTGACAGACGATAACCGTCATATTCCGGTTTATGTTCAGTGCAAAATAAAATTAGGTTCAATCAAAGTTTATTATGAGCCTGATTTATAATTTTTTTGTTTATGGCTAATCATCCCAACGGACTTTACTTGTTGTTCTTCACAGAAATGTGGGAACGTTTTTCTTATTATGGCATGCGTGCCATTTTTCTGTTGTTCCTTATAAAAGCTTTACTTGTTGCCCCGGCCGAGGCTTCTGGCATCTATGGCAGTTTCACAGGTTTGGTTTATCTGTCTCCGCTGATTGGTGGCTATGTGTCAGACAGATTTTGGGGAAATCGCAAATCGGTGATTTTTGGTGGCTTGTTTATGGCGATGGGACATTTTGCCTTGTTCCTAAGTGCTTCTTTCTATCAGTCGGACAATGCTTTTGGCCTGATGATATTAGGCCTAGGACTTCTTATTTTGGGCAACGGTTTTTTCAAGCCAAACATATCCACAATGGTGGGACAGTTGTATGATTCCGACGACAAGCGAATTGATTCCGCCTATACAATTTTTTATGTCGGTGTCAATCTGGGCGCTTTTTTCTCTCCGCTTGTTTGCGGAACTTTGGGCGATACACAAAATCCAGCTGATTTCCGCTGGGGATTTTTGGCGGCATGCATAGGCATGATTGTTAGTCTTATAATGTTTTGTCGCCTAAAAAGTAAATTCTTGACAACGCCTTCCGGTAAGCCAGTCGGATGCAAACCAAAACCTTTTGTGCCCGATTCCAATCAGGCAGCAGACGCAAGAAAATGGTATGAAATAGTGATTTATGTCTTCTTTACCGTTTCGTTGTTCTCTGCTTTTTATCTCTTGCTTGATTGCGATTTCATTGGGTCCGTTATTTTCAGCGCTTGCATTGTTGTCCCAATTTATATTCTTGCCGACAAATCGTTGACGAAGGCCGAGCGCAGCAGGATAATCGTTATTTATGTCCTTGCATTCTTTGTTATTTTCTTCTGGGCTGCCTATGAACAGGCCGGAAATGCCATCACTCTGTTTACAGAACAGCAGGTCAATCGTGAATTGTTTGGCCAGACAGTCAAAACTAGTTACTTCCAGTCTCTTAACCCTATATTCATAGTTGTCTTGGCTCCTATGGTATCGGCCTTGTGGTCTTGGCTTGGCCGACGGAACCGTGACATGTCTGTATGTCGCAAGCAGGCCCTTGGCATCCTCCTTTTGTCGGCAAGTTATTTGTTCTTGACTTATGCAACAGATGGCTTGGATTCCAGAACCAAGGTGAGTGTTCATTTTGTTGTCATGTATTATTTGGTTTCAACAATTGGCGAACTTTGGCTTTCGCCTGTAGGTTTGGCTATGATAAATAAACTTTCGCCTGCTCGTTTCGCTAGTCTGCTGATGGGGGTGTGGTATATGAGTACGGCTGCGGCAAACAAATTTTGCGGAACTCTTGGCTCTTTGTATCCAGTTGCCGACGAGAATACCGGTGTTGTTACACCTACTTCTTTTATGGGGTATGAGGTGACTAATCTTCATGATTTTTTCTTGCTTTTCGTCATTATGACTGCAGCTTCGGCTGTTCTTCTGTTTGCATTTTCTCCAAAACTGGAGAAAATGATGAGGTGATCGTGTTTTGGGACTTTTGTTTTTGATGAAAAGTTAACTTGCAGACAACATTGCTGACATTTATTTCTGTTATCGGACAATAATAAAGTACATATCCCTGTTTATAACATATTTTAATGCTATTTAGCACATACGTTTTTTTGCTTTTCTCGCAATAATTCTCAATATTTGCAAAGTAAATCGTTCAGTAGTGGCGGTTTCTTAGGTATATTTATATGATAAATGGGTAGGTTACGTTGGCTTTCACTCTGTTTCTTAGGTACAGTTGACCTATTACTACTCGTGGTTACAGAAATTTTTTGAAGTTATGAAATATTTTTCTTCATTCAGGAAATCCTTAGTTGCGGTTTCTCTTCTTTCATCTTCGCTTTTGGTCGGCGCGGCCGAGTGGCGAACTGTATATTTCTTGGATTTTGGTGGAAATGATGGCAGCGAATCCTCAACTGCTTACAGAAGTTATGGCTTGACTGCCGATGAGGGTGAAACAGAAATCGATTTCATAGAGAAAGCGTCTCCACGAGACTCAAAATATTCAATTTTCACTTATCCTGAGAATAACCAACACAATTGGTGTGTCGACGGTGCCGGTGACCATACAAATCCAACTGACCACACAAAGGGTTATTATCTTGCTCTTGACTGTCCTCAGCCAGATGCTATCGGCCAGGCTAGTCTGATTTATGGTAAAACTCTAACTGGTATTTGCACTGGTGTTACATTCCGATTCAGTGCATGGGTTTCACTCCTTTCTAATGATGATGGCGGAACCGGCACTTACATTCTTCTTTCTATATCAGACGGACAAGGAAATTCTGTTGTTCAATCTCTTCCAGAGGAGGTGTATCCGTCTGATTGCTCAGGCGAGTCTTTGAATTGGACAAAGGTCGAGTTTACGACATCAGTTGACGATTCCTACGATTTGTCTTCCCTTAAGTTCGAAATTTATCCTTCTGATGCTACTGGAAATAAATATGCAACTACAGGTGGATATGATATAGGTATTGACGATATACAAATTGAAATTGAGCAGCCATCTCTGTCTTTTAGTCATACTGATTTGCTTTATGGTGAGTCTGCAAAAATCACAGCCTCTCTCGGCAGTGATGTTCAGTTCTTCGGTGATATGAATTCAGTCCAATATATGTGGCAGTATTCAGCCGACAGCCTAAACTGGATTACTCTGATGAACAGCTCTTATATCAACAACAGCGATTTTGCTTATACCATTTCTTCTTTCGACAAGGATGACAATACAGGTAATGGTAACGGTTGGTACAGACTTGTTCTTGGTTCTGTAAGCTTGAATGGATGGACCGAACAGGACGCTTGCTCAGTTGTGGGTGTGACTAAGATTGATGAAACTAAGAATAAAGCAAAGGTTACTCTTTGCGAGGGCAACACAACAACTATTGGCGGAACAACCATCAGCGCTGACGATGCATCTCCTAAGACTTTTGGTTCTTACGAGGTCGAAATAACCAAGATTCCTAAGACTCTTTCAACACTTGAGCCTGAGGTCATCTGTGTTGGCAAATCTTACAATGGAACTACATACAACGAAGAGGGTATCTTCCAACTTGATGAAACTATTATCAAATCTCTTCGTGTTGATGTTGACGGAAACTATTGCGATAGTATTGTGATTTCTCAGAATCTTGAGGTTACAACAGGAAAAAATCAGCCAAAGGATGTTATTCATTGCGGCGTAAGCAATCCTTTCGTTCTCGACGGAACTACATATACATTCACTCAGGCAGGAGCACAAACTCCTATAACAATCAACGATCCTGACAATTGCGTGAACTATATATATAATGTTACCGTTGGCGAAACTTACGACCAAACTATCGAGGTCCCTCTTTGCGAAGGCAATTCCTACAATGGTGTTGTCTATACTCAGAGCACAACACTTCCAACCCAGTCTCTGAAGACAGTCAAATATGGTTGTGATAGTATTGTGACAGTAAAGATTGTTGTCACAGATCACGTCGAGGCTACTCTTGATCCTGTGACTATCTGCCAGTCTGATTTTGGCGAGGGTAAAACAGCATTCTCTTTCGGTGGAAAGGATTATATGAACACAGGCTCGACCGATTTGGTCCTCAATCTGGAAAAGACAGATGTCAGCAAGGTGACTGGTTGCGATTCCATTTCAAAAATTAAAGTCACAATCAAGCCTATGCTTCATGTTTATCGTGACACTCTCATCTGCCGCGACCAGATCCTGTTTGGCAAGGAATGGACAGTCGCAGGCAACTATGAGTACACGTTTACTTACGAAGGTGCTTCGGCCGATGGGTGCGACAGCGTTTTGACTTGGCGCATTCAGGTCCTTGATATCCAGCTCAAATTGCGTGCTCAGTTCGGAATCAACGAGATTTGCGACGGACAGTCTGCTACCCTTATAGTTGATCTTACTCCTGCTGATGTCCCTTTGACTTGGGAACCAGAACTTTCAAGCCGAAACCCTCTTCGTCCTACTGTCATGCCAGAGTCGACAACTGTCTATGTGGCTCATGCTCAAAACTCGGTTGGCTGCCATGCAACAGATAGTATTGAGATAAAAGTTTCTCCTAACCCTGTGCTTACAATCGATACTGTATATCAGCAGGACCGCAAGTTGGAATTCACAGTTGATGGGGGCACCGGCGAATTCACTTATATGATAGGAACTCGCACCGTAGAGCCTGCGGCTGATAACACTATCGACGGACTTACTTATGGAACCAACACTTTGACTGTAACCGACAAGAACAATGGTTGTGTCGCAATTGATACTTTCAAACTGGAGCCTATGCCGCTTGAGCCACAGACAATAATATCTCCTAACGGTGATGGCGTAAACGACTACTGGGTTATTAAGAATATTGATGTTTATCCAAATGCATACGTCAGAATTTACGATCGTTTCGGAAAATTGATATATGAGCAGAGAGGCGGCTATGATTCAGCTCCGTTCGACGGAACTGCAAACGGAACAAAGCTCCCTTCAACCGACTACTGGTATGAAATAGACATTGATGATATCGATAAGCAATATGTGGGTCACTTCACCCTGCTTAGATAAAATATACCAAAACAAATCATAACTTCTCAACAGATGGCACTTGTTTTTAAGTGCCATCTTTTTTTTGTGAAAAATGTTGTGGAAAATTTGCATTGTCATGAAAAATTCCTAACTTTGCATCGCAATACGAAATACGATTGCTTTTTGATTGTCCCGTGGTGTAATGGTAGCACATCAGTTTCTGGCACTGCTTGTAAGAGTTCGAATCTTTTCGGGACAACATGTAAGTCGAATACGAAAGTGTTCGACTTTTTTTGTTGTCTTTTTGTTGACTTTTTTGTTTCGCATATATCGAATGTGTCTGGGGAGGTGTCTTTAATGAGTCAGATTTAGAAATTTTCATCTCTATCCGTATCATGACTATTCTTGGTCCATGTAGGTTGTTTTTCATACAGAGCAGCCTTTGTATACGGAAAATTTTATAGGACTTCGGTTTCATTGAGGTTCACAGAAGATACATTTAAAATACGCCTTGACTCATATTTAACTTTCTTTTTTCATCTCTTTCGGCTATTTTTGTGTAACATTCATAAAAAGGCGAATTATTAAACGGCTGTTTCACATATTGGTTGCCATTATGGCTCTGTTTGGAGTGCTGATTCTTGCAATTTATTTGTTGTTGCAAAATGCCAGCACTCAAGAGATGTTTTTGTCAGAGGCAACGCAAAAACTGTCCGAAAAAATTAATTCCAAAGTCACAGCGGGCAATATAGAATGGTCTTTCCCTAATGTTTTTATCTTTAACGACCTTTATGTTGAAGACCAATCTGCCGATACTCTGCTATTTGTGAAACGTGCAAGGGTTACTGTCAATGTCTTGCCTCTGTTCAGACACGAGGTTTCCATGCGTACTGTGCAGTTGACCCAAATGACAGCCAAGGTAAATAAAATTGACTCCACTGGCAATTTTAATTTCCAATTCATTGTTGATGCTTTCAAATCTAAAGACACTTCAAAGGTAAAGTGGACTGCCGATTTCGAAACAATTGCTTTTAAAGATTGCAACGTCTCTTTTCATAAGGATTCTTTGAACAATAAGCCTGGCAGATTTAATCCTAATTATGTAGATCTGAAAAATATAAATGGTCATATTTTTATAAGGTCACTTAAGCGAGATTCGGTTAACATCCGAATGCGTAAACTCAGTTTTGAGGAGGGGTCCGGACTCGTACTCTCCAACATGTCCACAACCGCCATTTCAAATAAAAATGGTGTATGGCTTGAGGATTTCTCTTCATCTATGCCAAACAGTAATCTCGCTTTCTCAAAGGCCAGAATTGATTTCCTTGATTCAACCCTTAAACATGTAGATAAGGATTTACTTATCAATCTTAAACTCAAACCGTCAAAGGTGCAGCTTACCGATCTTAAGGCTTTCGTCCCTGCTTTTGCAAAGCTTAATGAAACGGTTTGTCTGAAAGGTGAGCTTAATGGCACAATAGACAATTTAGCTGCAAAAAATTTGTATGTGTCTTATGGTGAAGATATCGAATTTGATGCTGATTTCTCGGTCAAAAATCTTCCTAAGATTGACGATGCTGTATTCAATGCGGATTTCAGAAAAATTTCAGTCCGTGCCAATGATATTCGCAACATTGCTGGTGCTTTCCTGAATCGAGAAATTTTTCTTCCTGCCCAGCTCGACTCTCTCGGACTTTTGTCTTATTCAGGAAAGGCTGAGGGCAAGGTAAATGATTTTATTGCTAATGGTGTCCTATCTTCTGCTCCTGGAGATTTGTTGCTTGATGTTGATATAAAATCTGATGACAAACAGTTTTCTACATATTCAATCAATGGCGGAATCGAGGCCCATGATTATAAACTTGGTCAGGTGCTCGGACAAAAATCACAGGTCGGCAATACATCTTTCAGTCTGCAGGTTAATTTGAAACGAACCCATGCTTCCGAGCGAAATTTTGTCTTCGATGCGGTCGGCAAGATAGATTCTTTCACCTACCGCAATTATGCGTATAAAGGTATTGATATAAACGGAAATTTTGGCGCAAAGGGATTCGTGGGTAAACTGTCTGTTGACGACGAAAACGCACAATTGGATTTCAACGGAAATATCCTTCTGTCAAAAGAGAAACCTCAGTTTCATTTCGTTGCCGATTTGAGAAAATTGAATCTGGCTCGCACTAATCTCTGGGGGGATATAGCCAATGACCCTTCTCTTTCTTTTTATGCTACTACTGATTTTTCAGGAAAAACAATTGATGATATCGACGGCTCTTTCTCGGTCGATAATATTGTTTTTCATAAAGCGCCTCAAAAGGATTTGCTTGTCAACAACTTCAGTATGTCTGTTTTACAGAATAAGGAAAAGAATAAATCATTCAAACTTTATTCTGACTATTTAAACGGGTCGGTAAAAGGTGAATACAAAATAACATCTCTAGTCGCTAATGTGGGTAATATGCTTAGCCAGTATTTGCCTACTATTTTCCGTAAAACAGAAGAAAAACCGGAGGGCAATAATTTTACTTTCAATTTTAAAATTGATAACACTGAGTCGCTTTCCGAGATTTTCCCTATGCCAGTGTCTGTGGTCAACGACGCTACTATAGATGGTTTTGTCAACGATGTAACAGACAAGTTCAGACTTCGTCTGACCGCACCTTTGCTGAATGTCGGAAAAATGAGGGTGGAGGATGTGTCGGTGCTGTTCGAAAATCCTTCAGATTATGCCAAACTGATGGTTCGCATGACCAACTTGCCGCAAAACAAACGACGCAATCCTTATTATTTCACTTTGAATTCTGTCGCAAAGAACGATTCTGTTTCTTCAAAGCTTAATTTCAGTAATTCTGCCGAGATAACATATTCAGGTGAACTTAATGTGTTGTCTGTGCTTAAGGAAAGGTCTTTGCGTGGACTTACTGCCGATTTTTTTGTTAATCCAACCAAGTTTATTATTGACGATGTGCAGTGGAATATGCATCGAAGCAAAATTTCTCTTAATCCAGATTCTTTGCTTGTCGATAATTTCTTGTTCGACAATGGTGAGCAGAGATTGAGCATCGATGGTTTGTGTTCTAGAGTTTCCAATGATAGCATATCCATAAATTTGCGTGGATTGCAACTCGCCTACATAAGCAATATCGTCAATCACGAAAAGATTTCCTTTTCAGGGTCGGCCGACGGCGATATTTATGTCTGTCAGTTGTTCTCCAATCCTAATTTCAAGGCCAGTTTGTCTATCGACAGCACCGCTCTTAATACATATTTGCTCGGTGATTTGGATGTTGATGCCAAATTCAATTTCAAGGATAAGGCTATACTTTTTGGTGGTGAGTTGGCTTCTCATCTCACACAACGAAAGTCTGATTTGTGGGGTGGTGTTTATCTGGCGCAGGATTCAATGGATATAAGTGGAGATCTGTTTGATATCGACCTTAAATTCATGCGAAAATATTTTGGTGCTGTTCTCGAGGATTTCCAGGGCGTGGCCACTGGTCATGTCCGAGCCTACGGAAAATTCGGCGATTTCGGTCTCGAGGGTACTCCTTATGCTCGCGATGTCAGTTTCGGCATAGGACTTTTGAACACTGTTTATTCCTTCTCCGATACAGTCTATATGACACATAATTCTTTCCAGTTGCGCAATGTCAGTGCACACGACAAATACGGCAACACGGCCTACACAAACGGAAGGGTTACTCACCATGGTTTCAAGGATTTTGTCTACAATATAGACTTGGATTGCCATAACATGCTTGCTCTAAACACCACTGAGCAAGACAATGATGTTTATTATGGAACAGCGTTTGGTGACGGCAAGGTGAACATTTCAGGAAACACTTCTGCTATCACTTTCACAATGAATGTAAAACCTACAAAGGGAACGAAAATCACTATCCCTATTGGTGGGTCTGCCGATGTCGATAATCTGGATTTCATCACTTTTGTTGAGAATACGGATAGATTGACTGCGGGTGAAAAAAAGAGACGACGTCGCGAAAAAATCAAGCAGATTCAGGATGAAAAGGTCCTCAATATGAGGGTCAAGCTGGATATGATGCTCGATGCAACTCCTGATGCTCAGATGTTCATAATAATGGACCCTCGTCAGGGCGATGTCATAAAGGCTGTGGGCAAGGGTGGACTTCGTCTTACTTATGATTCTCAGACAGCCGATTTCGGTATGCTTGGCACCTACGAAATTGTCAAGGGCGACTATCAGTTCTCTGTGCAAAGTGTGATAACACGCAAGTTCAATATTGTCGAAGGAAGTCTTTTGCACTGGACTGGCAGCCCTTATTCTGCCAACTTGGATGTAAAGGCCAAATATTCTCTAAATGCCTCGTTGGTTGAGATTCTTGACGACCCTTCTTCCAATTTGAATATGGCTAATATTGATTGTCTGCTCTACCTCACTGGAACAATGCAGAATCCTATAATAAAGTTTGGTCTTGAACTTCCAAATGCCGACGAAGAGGTTAAACGAAAGATGGCCAGCGTGTTGAATACCGAAGAGGAACTTAATAAGAATGTCGCTTCTCTTCTTGCTTTGGGACGTTTCTATACTCTTGACAAAAAATCCTCTCAGGGCACTTCTTCCACAAACGGACTTTCTTCTGTCGGCTTTTCTACTTTGTCAACCGAGGTGTCAAACTTGCTCTCTAGCATCGACAATAATGTGGATGTGGGGCTCAATTATAATCCAGGCAGTGATGTAGATGCCACCGCTTCAGAGTTTGAGGTTAATCTTTCAACCCAGTTCATGAATGACCGTCTGCTGCTGAATGGAAATTTTGGTTATCGTGACAATATTCCTAACAGTGCCGATAATGTCTCTAGCGGTATAATGGATTTTGATATTGAGTATAAGTTGTCCAAATCCGGTAAATTCCGTATCAAGGCTTTCAATAGGTCCAACAATAGCTATTTCAAGCAGACCGCTTCTCAAACTCAGGGTGTCGGCTTTGCTTATCGTGAGGATTTTAATTCTTATTCTGAATGGCTCAGCGGATACTGGCATTCTCTTTCACATTTGTTCTCAAAGTCCGGAAATTCAACACGGGCTGTCGATTCCACTGCCGTGACAACTGGGCCAAAATAATTTTGACAGCTGTGTGTATTGATTTTATGTAATGTACAATTAGCAATGTATATGAGATTTTTTAATGGCTTGATAATTCTTTCAGCAGCTCTGCTTTTGGGCTCCTGTTCCGCCTCAAGATATATTCGTAAGGCCGACAAAAAGTATGCAGTCGGCGAATACTACAAGGCAGCAAGCGTTTATCGCATGGCATACCCTCGAATAAGCGCAACAAAAGACCGTCAGCGTAAATCATATGTTGCCGGAAGAATGGGCACTTGCTATTATCTGGTCAACGACAATACCAAGGCTGAAAGGGCTCTTAAAAATGCCGTCCACTACAAGTGTGCCGATTCCACTGTCTATCTGCTCTATGCAGATGTTCTCAGAAAGAACAAAAAGCCAAAGGAATCTATACCTTTCTACGAGGCTTATCTTTCTTCTTATCCAAATTCAAAACCTGCAATCTATGGCAAATCTTCTGCCCTGGATGCTATCAACTGGCAGAAGAATCCAACCAGATACAATGTTTCGGCTTGCAAGGCTCTTGAGTCTAAACGAACTGAGGCTAATCCTGCTTTCCCGGCTGGAGACCCTGATGTTGTTTATTTTGCTTCTTCACGAATTGCAAAGGGCGAAAAACGCAAAAACAGTAAGATTACAGGTGTTCCTGCCAAGGATATTTATATGGCCAGACGAAATTCTGCCGATCAATGGGATAATATAGAACTTGTGCAGGGGGATATTAATACCATTGATGACGAGGGCTCTCCCTCTTTCTCGGCCGACGGAAAGACTATGTTTTTCACCAGATGCCGTTCGGTGAAGGGCGAAACTCTTGGTGCCGATATCATGATGTCTGTTCGCTCAGGAGCTAAGTGGGGAAAGGCTACAAAGGTGGAACTCTCAAAGGATAGTTCTGTAATCTTTGCGCACCCGACAATTTCGTCCGACGGCAGGGTCTTGTATTTTGTCTCTGATTTGAAAGGTGGATTTGGCGGAAAAGATATCTGGTTCAGTGTGAAGGATGGCGAAAAGTGGGGTGCTCCTCAAAATTGCGGACCAATGATCAATACTTCTGGCGACGAAATGTTTCCCCATCTCAGAAATGACTCTATTCTGTATTTTTCTTCTAACGGATGGCCTGGCTTTGGCGGTTTAGACATCTTCTACAATGTGCTGCATCGAAATGGACAGTGGGACACCATCCGCAATATGATGTATCCTATCAATTCCAATATGGATGATTTCGGCATCTATTTTGTTGAGGGACAGGAAAAAGGTATGTTCTCTTCCAACCGCGACCAGCAAAAGGGATATGACAAGTTGTTTGAATTCGACTTGCCTCCGGTTATTGTGGATGTCAATGGCAAGGTGACTGGCTCTTCTGGCGAACTCATTTCTGATGCCACTGTGCGTATCGTTGGCAATGACGGCACTAATGTTAAGCTGCGAAGCAAAAAAGACGGATCGTTTGCTTTCCAGCTGAACAGAAATGTTAAGTACGTGATTTTGGGAAATGCCCGTGGCTATCTTAATCAAAAAGACGATATCTGCACAGATAGTATTGAGGACAGCAAGACATTCAAACTTAATCTCAAACTTTCTTCAATCTCCAAGCCTGTCGGTCTCGACAATATATTCTTTGAATTCGGAAAGGCAACTCTGACAAAGGAGTCCGACCGTTCGCTTGACAAATTGGTGAAACTTTTGAACGACAACCCTAATATTACCATTGAGATTGGTGCCCACACTGACCGTGTCGGTTCTGCCGAGGGTAATCTCAGACTGTCTGGTGAACGTGCTGTCAGTGTTGTTGAATATCTGATTAGCAAGGGTATCGAACAGGAACGTCTGACAGCAAAGGGTTATGGAAAAACAGAACCTGTCGTTGTTGACGCTTCTGTCGCAAAACAGTATCCTTATCTTAAGGAGGGCAGTGTTCTTGATGATGCAACAATAGATGCACTCACACCAGAACAGCAGCAGGTAGCTAATCAGATAAATCGTAGAACAGAATTTAAGGTTTTAAAAACCACTTATAAGATGTATTGATTTATATCTACATCTCTTGCCCGATTCATGGTGGGCCGTAAGTTTTAGTGGTATATAACACAAAGGAGTCGCTGAATAGGCGGCTCTTTTTTTGCAATTAGGCTCTGACTTAACACAATAAAAAACTTTGTTTATTATGTTAACGATGTTCTATTGTGGCACATTCACTTCATAAAAATAGAAATTTTTGATAATTTATTTACCCATGTTACACAAGTGTTCATTTCTTTTGTTTATTTTTGTAAAAATTGTGCGTAATTTTTGAATACAAAACACTTAAAAATAAAATGAAAAAGATTCGCTTGACATTTTTAGCTCTGCTGATGTCGTCAATGGCTTCTCTCGCTCAGCAGACTGAACAGCTTTCAGGCTCGTTCTCTTGCAAGGCCAAGTATCCTTCATCTTCTAATCAGTACTTGATGGATTCTTGTCGTGTTGATTATATGTACAAAACTGTTGTGGGACAGCCTGCCTACATTGCTAATGTTGTTTGGAATAGCCGTAATGAGTTCACTTACAGGGGAACTAAGGTCACTTCCGACGATGTGAAAAACTATCCAAGTCTGTCGGCAAGATTCAACTATATAGCTCCTAAGCAAGCTAAGTTCACATATACCATCCTCTTTTATTCCAAGTCTCTCAATTCTTACATCCTGTCTGCCAAAACTTCTATGGTTGTAGATTTGATTGAACCTGCTGGCATCAACTACGGACCTCAGATTCAAAAGTCTTCAACTTGGAGAGAAATGTTCTCAGATGTGGTCATAGGCAAACAGGAACTTAATAAAATAGGCACTGTCATCGCAGATGATTGGGTTGACAAATGGATTGATGATAATCAGGTGCGTAAGGGACACCTTGATCCTAGCACAACAATAAAGGGATATGGATCTTCTATACGCAAGGCTTTTGCAATGTCTTCAAAAATTGAGGTCGTTAATGTTGAAATGCAGTTGATATGGCCTGATAACGACTATAATATTTTGGTCGGTTCGCTGAACAACCTCGACAATATCTCTGTCGCAATGGCAAACTTGGATACAATGAAGGCTGCCGATCTCTATTTCTCTAATAAATTGTCTTTGCCTGTTGTTCGTCCTAATAGCGTAGACTTCTGGAATTCAACAGTTACTCCTTATTCTTATGTCGAAAAGTATCAGAAGGAGGCTGAAAAGGCATATAAGGGTGGCGACTACAAAACAGCTTCTGTATATTTCGAAAAGATGCTGGCAATAGATTCTTCGTTTGCTACTATTCAGGCTCGTCTCGAAAAAATAAAGAATTATCAAGAGGCCAAGGCTGTTCGCAATTATGGTGATATGGATCTTGTCTATGTAGAGGGCAATGGCCAGATACCTTCTTTCTATATCGGCAAGACTGAGATAACACAGAGACAGTGGAGACGCGTGATGGGCACAAATGCTCCTAATTTCGACAACTGTCCAGACTGCCCGGTTGCTAATGTGACTTGGGCCGAGGCTCAAGAGTTTGTGAGCAAGTTGAGCAAGCAGACTGGTTTGAAGTATAAGCTGCCTACTGAGGCTCAGTGGAAGTATGCTGCCGATGGAGGAAAAAATGCAACAAATACAGAATTTAGCGGCAGCGACAACATCGTGGATGTTGCTTGGTCTTTCTATAATTCAGATGAGAATATTCATTCCGTTGCTCAAAAAACTCCTAATGAGTTGGGCGTGTATGACATGACTGGTAATGTCTCTGAATGGGTTCAGGATAGCTACGATTCTCAAAAACGTATTGCAAAGGGTGGTTCTTATGCCGACGATGCTGCAAATTCTTCTAACAGCAAAATGCAGAAGTTTGATGTCAACTACAAGAGCAAGACAGTCGGTTTCCGTATCTGCCAGGATGAGTAATTTGTTTATTTAATTTCAACGATTCTAATGAAAAAGTTTTTTTATATAGCTGTTGCTTCTCTTTTGGCTTTGTCTTCTGCTTCTGCAGCAACTGCCAATAAATCAAAAGCAAGTTCTTCTGCAGCAAAAAAGTCAACTGCTGCTAAAACGGTAAAGGTCGACAGAGTTGTCATTGAGGATAGAAAACTGACAGCCTCTGAACTCGAGGCCGTAAATCTTTACATGAAGGCTTATGATAATTATAATGCAAAGCAATACACTAAGGCTCAGAATGAGATAGCTTTGGCTGTCAGCAAATTGGGCTCTACTAATGCACGCTTGTCTCACTTGGATGCTTTGGCTGCTTATGCTTTGGGCGATTACAAGTCTGCTCTCGCTTCTTGCAACGCTTATTTCGCCTCTCTTCCCAAAAATGATGCCGGTTATGCTGAAATGCAGACCTTGCAGGATCAGCTGAATGCTTACTTCAATGCTAAACAGGATGCTGAGCAGGCTGCGGCTCAGGAGAAGGCAATCTCTTTCCAGCAGGCTAAATTGCAGAAGGAAAATGCTGATAAGATGGAGCAGGCAAACATTGCTGCTGCACGTGAGAACCGTAAGGCCCGTTTGGCTGCAAATCGCGAAAAGAGAATGGCCGAGGTCGAGACCGCTCTCGCAACCGCAAGAGCTACAAACACTCGTGCTGCTTATCAGAACTTCCTTGATGAATATCCTTATGGCAAGAACCATCAGATTGCCCTCGAGGAGATGAATAAAAAATGGCCTTACCCAACAAGACAGCTCAACAAAAAGAATAAGTATGGTTATGTCGATAAGTCTGGCAGCTATGTCATAAAGGCAAAGTATGATAATGCTATTGAGTTCCAGGATGAGCGTGCGCGCGTCGGCTTGAATGGCTTGTATGGATATGTTGACGAAAAGGGTAATGAGGTTATTCCTTTGTCGTTCAAATCTGCTGGCAGCTTCAACTACGGATATGCTGCAGTGAAGGATGCAAAGGGCAATGCTTACTTCGTCGACAAGTCAGGCAAGAAGCTTGCTAATAAGAACTTCACTGAGGCTAAGGGTTTCAGCGAGTCTTTGGCTGCAGTTGCCGATGATTCTTACAAGTTCGGCTTTATCAACACTTCTGGTGAGCTTGTCATCTCAAACGATTATGATGTTGTAAGTTCTTTCTGCAATGGAGTCGCTTCTGTTGGAAAAAAGGTGAACGGTAAATACAAGTACGCTTATATCGATGTCGACGGCGACCTGGTTACAGAGTTCGTTTATGACGAGGCAAAGGATTTTCAGCGTGGTCTTGGCCGTGTGAAGAGAGACGGTAAATATGGTCTTGTTGAAACAAGCGGTAACCCTATAACTACTTGTTCCTACGACTATATAACTGATTACAGAAACGACGGCTACGCACGTGCAAAGCGTGAGGGTATCGAGGTGTTGCTTGATCGCAATGGCCTTCCTTGGGCTAATGTCAATGGAAACATGATCCAGGTTAACTTCAAGTAAAAGATATTAGGTAAACGTAAGATTTCTATATGATAAAGTCCGCCAAATTTTGGCGGACTTTTTTTTATGGAGTCCTCTACTATTTTTTTAGGTGGCGTGGATTTTTGTGCTGCTGATAGTGGCTGTGTAAGTATTGTCTAGACTGACAAACCTTTTGTTCTTAGTCAATCTTAGGGATTTATTTTCATGCTTTGAACTAATTGCTTTTTTTTCGGTACTTTTGCAAAAAATATATATTATGGAATTGAAGATTAAGGTGGCCGACATGATGTGTCAGCATTGTGCTTCTCGCATAAAAAAAGGTCTGGCTGAAATAGAAGGTTTATCAGTTGATAATATTGATGTGGAATCAAAAATAGTTACTGTTTCTGTTCTTGACGCTAAATCTGTTTCAGCAGATGATATTCTGAATAACATAAAGACTACTGGATTTAATCCTTCTCTTGATTTTTAACCTGATGGCAGAAAATACATTATTTTCAGGTAAAAAGGTTGCCTTCCACACTTTGGGGTGTAAACTTAATTTTGTCGAAACTTCACATATCGGAAGAATGCTTTTGGAAAATGGTTTCTCAAAAGCGGCGGAAGGCGAGGCTGCCGATGTCTGCGTAATAAATACTTGCTCTGTTACAGAGGTCGCCGACCGTAAGGGCAGACAGGCAATCAAACAGATGATACATGCTAATCCGGGGGCTTATATTGTTGTCACCGGATGCTATGCACAGCTCAAGCCTGTGGATATCGCCAATATAGAGGGGGTTGATCTTATTCTTGGTGCCCAAGAAAAATTTGATATTATTGGGCATCTCAATAATTTGCACAAGCAGAGGTCTGCTGAAATACATCATTCAAAGCGTTCTGAGATAAATGTCTTTTTCCCGACTTGTACAAGGGGCGACAGAACAAGATATTTTCTTAAGGTGCAGGATGGGTGCGATTACTTCTGTTCTTATTGCACTATCCCAATTGCTCGTGGTCGCAGTCGAAATTCATCGGTCGGCGACACTGTGGCTCAGGCTGTCCAGGCCGCAAATAACGGAGCAAAGGAGATTGTTATCACAGGTGTCAATATTGGAGATTTCGGAAAATCAACAGGCGAATCTTTTTTCGACTTGGTCAAGGCTTTGGATCAGGTCGATGGAATTAGACGATACAGAATATCTTCTATTGAGCCAAACTTGTTGACTGACGAAATTATTGACTTTTGTGCTCATTCCAATAAGTTTATGCCTCATTTCCATATCCCTTTGCAGTCGGGTAGTGACGAGGTCTTGGCTTTGATGAAGCGCAGATACAAAACCGACCTGTTTGCTCACCGTGTGCAGCAGGTCAAGTCTGCCATGCCCGATGCGTTTATCGGCGTTGATGTTATTGTCGGTGCCAGAGGCGAGAGTGAGCAACTTTTTGATGTTGCATACAATTTTATAAAATCACTCGACGTTTCGCAGCTACATGTCTTTTCTTATTCTGAAAGACCTAACACTTTGGCGCTGCAGCTTGATGGTAATGTCTCTCCTGCAGAAAAAAAGAGACGCAGTGACTTGCTTCAGAATCTGTCAGAACAGAAACGTATCGCGTTCTATCGTTCTCAAATAGGAAAGGTGGCCGATGTTTTGTGGGAGGAAAAGAAATCTGGAGCCTACATGCATGGCTTTACTGATAATTATGTGCGTGTTCAGCGCCCTTATGATGCGAGTCTGGTAAACGAGATTACAACTGTTACTTTGGGCGATATAAACGATGATTATTCGGCTCTTAATTGTTCTTTTTGAGCTTTTTTGACGCTGTTCGTCTAATATTTTTTGACAACTTATATTTAAGATTTATTTTTGCGAAGATTTCAGAAACAAATATTTATCTAATGATAAGGAATTTTATTGCTTTGGGCATTTTGGCTGCTTCTTCTCTTGTTGCCAATGCCGACGAATTGCAGAGTATGGCTCTGACAAATGCCGACGAGGCAAAGAAGGTGACTCAGGCGGTCGAGGCTGCTGTACAGGATTCTGTGGCTTGGACTTTCCCTTCTTCCATTGGTCTTAATTTCGGACAGACTGCCTATCACGACTGGGCCGAGGGTGGCGACAACTCTGTTTCTTTGAGCGGTTTCGCTAATCTTAATGCCAACTACAAAAAGAATAAGCTTATGTGGAACAATAACCTCTATGGCGAGTATGGGCTTATCCACTCTGCTTCATACGAGGATTATACCACAAGAAAAAATCTCGATAAGCTGACTTTTACTTCTAAATTTGGATATAAGGCTGTCAAGAGCTGGTACTATTCTGCATTGGTAGATTTCAAAACACAGTTCTATAAGGGTTTCGACTATTCAAAGGACGATTCCACTGGCTCTATTGTGCGCACAAAGACATCTAACTTTATGGCTCCTGCCACGCTAATAACTTCTCTCGGTATGGATTATGTGCCAAACAAGTATTTGTCATTGTTCTTGTCTCCTGCTACTGGCCGTTTCACTTTCTGCCGCGACTCTTCTCTCGTTGCCAAGTGTGGTCTTGACGAGGGCGATACCTACAAGGCAGAATTTGGTGCTTTTGTCAGAGTCCTCAATGATTTCGACATTGTGAAGAACATTCATCTAGCCAGCAAATTGGAGCTATTCAGCGCTTACGAGTCTTTTGGAAATGTAGTTGTCAATTGGGATGTTTTGTTGACAATGAAGGTCACAAAATATATCAACGCGTCAATACGTGGTCAGTTGAAGTACGACGATGCTGTACCATACATCGATCCTGAAGAGCCAGATGTTAAGCATGGAGCTCGTGTTCAGTTGATGGATGCCATCACAGTTGGCTTCGCTTATTCTTTCTGATTAACACTTAATTCACAACACATGTCCGGGAGGTGTCACAACCTCCCGGATTTTTTTGTATAGTCTTTTGTGTATTTCTTTCCTCAAATTTTTGAAAATGTTCCGCCACATCATTTGCTTCATTTCATCTCCTTCTTTTTATTTTTGCTAACTTTGCAGAAACTGGAGTGTCGCATATTCTTGTCAATCTCCATATCGTTATTGAAGATGGTAAAAAAAATAATATTATTCTTGGCTGCGTCTGTGGCTATCAGCTCTTTTGCTGCTACAACTTTTAGTCTCACAAACGCCTCTTACTCAATCTATCAGGATGACTATATAAAGGCAACAGACGGAAAAATGTCTGTTCTTGTGGTCGATTCTTTGCACGGAGATTCTGCTTCGCTGACAATCAGCTCAACAACGGCCGATTCTCTATACTCGGTCAAGTGGTATTCTTATACGGCTGAAGAACCTGATAAACTGTCAGCTCTGACTTCTTTTGATGTTAAGGGTGCGGCTTCCACAGTCAAAGGACTTAGGTTGAATCAGGGATATAAGGCGGTTTTTATGGACTCAACTTTAAGCGATTCCACCATACGAAACATCTGGCTCGCAGAATACATGCCTATCGACAGCATAAAGTGGAACGATTCAACCGCGGTTTGCGAAAATCTTGTATTCGAATTTTTTCCAACAATGTCATATGTGTCGTTGCTCGGACTGCCAGTTGGCATTCAGCGTACGGTTAGTGCGGCCTATGATGTTTATAAGATGTCTGAAGGTGAACTTATAGAAACCGCAACAACAGTTCTTTCTGGAGATAGAAAGTTCATTCTTAACGAGGTCCCAACTGTGAATACTGTTTTCACTTTGAGTGATGTGGATCATGACGACGTCTTCACATCTGACACTTTCTTCACTTCTGCTGTGAATGCTTTCCCTCAGATCTTGACTGATGATAAGGCCGAAAATGAGGCCGACGAGGATGACGGATTTAAACGTGATTCAGAGGGAAATGTTGTATACTACTTTGATGGTACTGCAACATTCCGTTCTTCAGGACCTTTATATATTGATTTGAAAAGCAACGCAAGTCCTTATGCCGATGATATCCAGTGGCATGTGGCAACCGACAGTGCTTTCACTAATCCGTATGTTATTTATAACAAGCCAAATATTTTTAATTACAAATTTTCTAAACCTGGAACCTACTGCATTAAGCTGGTGGTGAAGAATAATGCCTCTGGGTGTGATTATGAATCGGCTGGTTGTTTCAAGATTGTTTCTTCTGCTCTTTATATTCCGAATACGTTTACTCCAAACGGCGACGGAAAAAATGATGAGTTCAAAGTCGCTTATACGTCGATAACTTCATATTCTTGCAGAATCTACACTCAATGGGGCAAGAAGGTGTTCGATTCAGACGATATCACAAGAGGCTGGGACGGCAAGATTGGCGGTTCGAATGCCCCAACCGGTGTCTATTTCTATGTCATTTATGCAAAGGGCAATGATGGGGTAGAGTATAACAAAAAGGGCACCGTTAATCTTCTGCGTTCTGTTGACTGATTATGTTTATGGTGTTGCGTTGGATTATAGGTCTCCTATTGTTTTTTTCGCCTTTTTTATCTTTTGGTCAGCAAGACTCTTCGGCTCTCTGTCTGTCGGGTGCAGATTCTTCTTTGTATCGTTTGACAAATGAGGTGGCTTGGCTCTCGGTCGGTCATCATCACAACTACGATGATTATCTGTCGCAGTTGCTTTATCAGGGAACCAAGGTGGCAGCAGGTTTTTACCAGTCAAGATTTTATTCGCCTACTTTCCGCCGTATTTCCAAGTATGACGGGCTTGAATTCCATTTTGCCGACGACAAAAATCCATCAGAAAATTATACTCTTTGGTTCTTTGATTTGAGGGGATATTACGGCGCTCATTATCATTTTTACCCTTTCAGGAATTTCTCGCTCCAGCCGGGTGCTTTTTCTAATATAGATTTGGGGGCTAAATATATACCTCACAACACAAATAATCCTGTTAATGTTATAGGCAGTGCGAATATGTGGGCTTCTTTGATTGCCACATATAAATTCAGTTTGGGCAATTATCCTATATTCTTACGAGAACATTTTTCAATGGCTTTCTTTGGTTGTATGTTTTCCCCTGAATATAGCCAGTTATATTATGACATAGCCAGCATAAATGGCTATGATGGAAATTTATATGCAACTTCTTTTTCTGATTATTTTCGGTTCAGAAATGAATTCTCAGCAGATTTCAGAATTGCTGCTTTGGCAACGGTTCGGTTGGGGGTAGTGGCAGAACGTCTCAAATATTCGGTCGGAAACCTGAATGGCAGAAATCTTGACGTGTCTTTCCAAATCGGTATTGTAAGGAATTTTTACACGTTCAAGGGAAATAAGCATATACCTTCTAACTTCATAAATCCGTTGGAATGAAACACTTGGTTAGGATTCTTTTCTTGGTCGCTTGTCTGTTGTCATATTCTTGCGATGATGATTTGGAGCAAGATAATGATGCATATACAAATTTCGAGTCGCTTTGGTCTATTATTGACGAAAGGTACTGCTTTTTTGAGTTTAAAAAAGACAGTATTCTCGACTGGAATCAGGTTCATGATATTTATCTTGACAGTTTGGCCATGTGCAAAACCTCTGGCGATGTGTTTTATGTCTTTTCTTCAATGCTGAATCAGTTGAAGGATGGACATGTCAATCTGACTTCGTCGTTCGACCATTCTCATTATGATTTGCAGGGTGAATATGATGACAATTTTATTTCAAATGTTCTTTTCTCTTCAAATTATTTGGGAAAGGATTATCATCGTGCAGGAGGTTTATACTACAAATTGTTAGCTAAAAGAAATATTGGATACATCTATTACCCCAGCTTCTCAAATGCTTTTTCAGCATCTAATTTAAACAGTGTGCTGACTTATTTCAAGAATACAGATGGGCTGATTATTGATATTCGTGGCAATGGTGGTGGATACTTGAGCTATGTTGAGCCTTTTGCTTCAAGGTTTGCCAAGAGCCGTACCCTTGTCGGCTTCTTTCAGCACAAAACGGGCAAGGCGCATGATGCTTTTTCTACTCCAAAGGCTTTGTATGTCGAGCCGTCTTCCAATGTCAACTATCAGGATAAACCAGTTGTGTTGCTTACTAACAGAGAGGTCTTCAGCTCGGCAAACTATTTCACTCAGGTGATGAAGGCTTTTGATAATGTCACTGTTATTGGTGATGTGACAGGCGGTGGTTGCGGTGTCCCTGTTGGCAATGAACTTCCGTGCGGCTGGATTCTAAGATACTCATCATCTGTTTATCTTGACCGTGATTCCGTGTGTACAGAATGGGGCATAAAACCAGACGTTTTTGTCTCGCTGGATAAACAAAAAGCATATCTCGACGATGTGGACACAATCATAGAGTATGCTTGTGATTTCATAAAAAATAAAAAATGAACTTCTATGGAAGTATTTAAACATAGAAAACTGACTGTGGCCGAGCTTAATCGCATTGATGCTCAGCAGTTCAAACAAACTCGTAAGATTCCTCTTGTCATTGTTCTCGACAATGTTCGCAGTCTGTATAACGTGGGTTCTGTTTTCCGCACTTCTGATGCTTATCTTATCGAGAAAATATGGTTGTGCGGACTGACTTCAACTCCTCCAAACCCCGAAATTCATAAAACGGCTCTGGGGGCTGAGTTCAGCGTGGAATGGGAGGCTGCTGAATCCACTGTCGATGTTGTTAAGGCTTTGCAGCGCGACGGTTATTTTGTCTTTGTCGTGGAGCAGGTGCAGAATAGCACAATGCTTCAGAATCTGGAACTTGACCCAGGTGGCAAGTATGCGGTTGTTATGGGTCACGAGGTGAAGGGCGTGCAGCAGGAGGTTGTTGATATTGCAGATGGGTGTATTGAGCTGCCGCAGTTTGGCACAAAGCACTCGCTGAATGTGTCTGTCACCACAGGCATAATAATTTGGAATTTTTTTGTTCAATTGGCTAAGTCTTTATTGTAATATTATGGTTGACGAGTTTTTTCCTTTGGTTGATGAAAACGGTAACGTTGTTGGCAAGGCAACAAGACGTGAGTGCCACAGCGGCTCAATGTTGTTGCATCCTGTTGTTCATTTGCATGTGTTTAATTCCAAGGGGGAGCTTTACCTCCAAAAGCGTTCTATGAATAAGGATATTCAACCGGGGAAGTGGGACACATCTGTGGGCGGACATGTAGATTTTGGCGAGTCTGTGATTGATGCTCTCAAACGTGAGGCACGTGAGGAACTCGGAATTTGTGACTACGAACCGCAGAAGTGTTTCTCTTATGTTTTCCAGAGTAAGGTCGAAAAGGAACTTGTTAATGCTTTTTATACAACCTACGACGGTGAGTTTAATATAGATCCTGTTGAATTGGATGATGGCAAATTTTGGTCTCTCGGCGAGATTGTCGCTAATCTGGACAGCTGCGTCTTCACTCCAAACTTTGTTTCTGAATTCAAAAAACTCAGAGAGTTTCTTAATGTGTAATTTGTTTCTCTTATGAAAAAAATAAGATGTCCTAAATGTGATGAATTCATTCCTTTCGATGAGAAAACTATCGATAAGGAAAATACTGTGGTTTTTCACTGCAATCATTGTGGCAAATCATTCAAGGTCCGTTTCCGTGTCAAGTCTGAAGAGGAGGATGAGGAAGAGGAACCCGAGGACCTCGGTCGTGTGGTTGTTGTTGAAAATCTCTTCTGCAAACGTCAGGAATTTAATTTGCACATGGGCGACAATATGATTGGCCGACGCAATCCGGGCGATGATATAGATTGTCCTGTTGTGTCGACCGATCCAAGTATGGACCGCAGACATTGCATTGTCAATGTTTCAAGAGGAAAATCCAAGCTGGTGTTTAAGGTGAGGGATGCTGGCAGCAACGTGGGCACTTTTGTTCAGAATGACATTCTTGGCGATAAGGAACAGCGTCTCCTGTCCGACGGCGATGTTATTTCTCTAGGTGCAACAAGTGTTATTTTCAAAATGCCTTCGTCCGATAATTAGTTGAAATTTTCTAATAGGCATATTATGCTTGCTTAAAACATAAAGAGGGCGTATCATTTTGATATGCCCTCTTTTTTTGTGCGTCCACCAAAGACTTGAAATGTAAAAACAATTATTCTTCAGGCTCTATGGCTTTCTGCGACTTGCCAGGTTGTTTTCTTGCCATGTAGTAAATATTGGCATGGTGGGTTTCTGACATTGTTTTTTTAGGACTGAGTTTGCCCAATAGTTTCTATAACCAAATCCTCCGGCATCACCTGTCGTCCTCCTTATTTCCACATTCTCGTGAGTGGCAATGACGAAAAATACGTAGAGATTAAGTCCCTTCTTTGTCTTTTTTATTTAAGTTCTCACCAAAAATCATCAGTCCGTAGCTAGCGGAGGTGTTCAAATCGAGCTCATTCTTTTATGCCCTCGTGCATCATGAAAATAATTAAATGACATCTCAGCTCTGCCAATAACATCTCAACATTTCTAACAATTAGGTAGCCAAAAGACATAGGGCGTGTCGTAGTTGACATTTCATCACTGCCATATTCCCCATATTATTTAGCACTTATAGGTAGACAAGGGGCGTATCATAACTGATACACCCCCTGCTCCATATTTCCAAAAATGAATCGTTTATTTAATCACAAATTTACATTGTTCTTTAAGGTCGTTGGTTGTCAGAACCACGATGTAGACACCTTCCCTAAGGTCTTTTATTTCAATTTCTGCCTTGCCCGATTCAAATTCAACTGTAGAACTTGAATATAATTTTACTCCAAAACTTGTGTATAATTCAACTTTTGCGCCATCTTCTTCAGTGTTTATGATGAATTTCACATCTCTGTTGTTTGTTTTTGCGGCCAGGTGCTGTTCGCTGTTTGCTTTATATGACTCAATTGAGGTCTCTTCTCCTTCAATCGTGATTCTACCTGCCCTTGTCGAATCTGGATTTCCGCCTATTGTCGTTACTGTGTAGTTGTACACACCGACTTCGTCATCAGCAACGCCGTTGAATGAAACCTCTTTCTCGCAATCGTTTATTTTTGCTGTTATACCGTTTGGCAAACCATCAACAACAACTGTTGTGGCTCCTGTCCATACGAACGAGTAAGGAACAAGTGTGTCTCCTTTTTGCAGCGCCTGACTCGACCCTCCAGCTCCATGCTTTATGATTGCTGTTTCTTCTTGTGGTTCATCGGTTGCGTCTGTTACACCATTGTCTGTCAAAAATGGATTCTCAACCTTGCCATATACATACTGACTGGCTGTGGCATCTGTTATGTAAACAATGTCATCCAAACTTGTTTGGCTTCCACAATATGCTGAGCAAAAACCCTTTGTGTCATATCCGTCTTCCTTGTATGCGCTCAAGTATGTATAGCCGTAGTTTGTCTTCGGATTCCAGTCGCACGATGTGTTGCTTGCTGTGAAGTTGATTGCATATGGGGTGTAGGTGGTTCCGTCAACATAACTTTTCTGGAAATCGGTGTACGATTCAACATCAGTGGTGTTGTCGTCTCCTAATATCTCGCGGTCTGTGTATCCGCTGCTTTCCACTCTCATTCCCTGAAATCTGTTTCTTTCAAGGTATGCCTGTGCCCCGTCTCCAACAATAATGCAGGCCAGACCATCATTTGTTCCGGCTGTATGGGTGCGGTTTATGAAATTGCAGTATTCGTGAAGTGTGCCGTTGCCAAGCTGAACCATTCGTCTGACGCAGCCTTCGAATGTGTTGAACATCACGCTTGTCCTGTCTTCGTTTGTCTTTTCGTTTTGTGTGCCGTAGGCAATGCACCAGTACCTGTCTTTGAATATATTGTATGACAGGGTTACGAAGTCCGGACTTATTTCAACTTCTCCTTCTCTTGTCCACGCATATCCTGGATATGGTGTGTTAATCCAGATGAATTTGCCCACATCGTGATATGCCGAGTCCATGCCAACGGCTGTGGCAACAAATGTGCAATGGTCTACCCACCAGTTTTTAGCCGAATATATGTTCACCATTATTTTACCGTTGTGTGCAGTTGTGGCTGTCAGTGTTAGGTTTTGAAGCACAACGTTGTTCGATGGGTCGTAGTCGGCAAATTGTCCGTCGGAGCGCAGGACAGGGTCTGTCAGCGTGTTTGCTTTATACGAGCCTATAATGGTCTTGTTGAATCCTATGTGCTGGTTCCATTGTTCTGTTCCAAGATCAAGATTTTCGGTCACAACAACGATTTTGGGCTCATTGTCTATTACAGCGGTCTTGAATTCTTCGTTCGTTCCAACATAAACCACCGGTCCGAAAAGGCCTCCTATGGTAGATGCTTTTTCGCCTTCGCTTATTTTGCAGTTTGCGGCAAAACCTTGTAGTCCGTCAAGCGATATTTTCCACTTTTGGGTGCTTGCTCCGCTGTAGTCTGACATGCCTATCGTGTTGCCTGCACTGTTGAATGTCATCACATTGCCTGTGGCTTTGTTCTCAATTTTGTAGTACAAATTTTCTCCAAGAAAATCTTTCTCCACTCCTTCGATTGTCCATCTTTGGTTGTCGTCGTCTTCATCCTTGCCCAGAACCGCATAGCAGTCTTTTTGCGTTATGATAAGTCCGGTCTTTACGTTTTCAATCTCAAACAGGGCACTGTCAACGTAGTTTATTTTCCAGTCCTCGTTCATTTCTCCATTCTGCACCCATGTGTTTAGTTTAGAGCCTGCCGAGTATCCGCTGATGTTGAGCAGACGTGTGCTGCCGTACGGCTGGATGTTGACTTTGGGGTGTGGGTAGTCTGTTGCTTCAGAAGCGTTGCTCGCAGCAGATGCCAGACATAATGCCCCGAATATTATTTTCTTTATCGTGAAATTGTGTTTCATAAGCTTTTTTTGAACTGAGTTTACGCAAATCTAATTGTTTCAAGGCTATAATGGTTGTATTTTTCTAACATTCGGTTTTACTAATCTAGCATTTTGTCCGATTGTGTGGACTTACCCAATTTTAATCTGTTTTTCTGGACTCCAAAAATGGCAAACCGGTCCATGTCCTTTTCCTTGTGCCGTGTCTTTCCCTTCAAGAATGGCATTGTGCAGATAGTCGTGTGCGGCTTTGCATGCATCTTCCAAATTTTTGTTTTTGGCAAGTTCTGTTGCTATTGCGCTGGCCAGTGTGCAGCCTGTGCCGTGAGTGTTTCTTGTGGGAATTTTTTCCGCATATATTTTCACTGGTTCATGTCCTCTCATGAACAGAGTGTCAATGTTCACATCTCCCAGGCTGTGTCCTCCCTTTATAAGCACAGCTTCACATCCTAACTCCATGATTTTTTCTGCTGCAATTTGGGTGTCGTCTTCGTCTTTCAGTTTTATTCCAGTAAGATATTCTGTTTCTGGAATATTAGGCGTCACAATCGTCGATATCGGAAATAATTTTTCCACCATGGTTTCTATCGCGTTCCCCTCTATCAGTTTGTGTCCGCTGGTTGATATCATAACAGGATCGAGAACATAAAAAGCGTTTCCTTTCTTTGCTAAAACGTCGGCAGTCTCGTTTATAATATCCTTGCTGTAGAGCATTCCGCTTTTAAAGGCATCAATCGTCATGTCGCGCATGACAGTCTCTATTTGGCTGCGTACGATTCTGGGCGAAATGCCTTCAACTTCGCCCACTCCTTGGGTGTTTTGGCATGTTATGGCCGTTATGGCGCAGCACGCATATCCGCCAAGGGCAGAAATAGTTTTTATGTCAGCTTGGATACCGGCTCCGCCGCAGCTGTCAGAACCGGCTATTGTCATTACAGTGGGATATCTCATCTTTTTCTTAATTTAATGTAAACAAAGGTATGCAAATTTTTCAAGATTTGTCTTTTTGCCTAATTTTTAGTAATTTTGCGCCATAAAATTATGTTTTGATGGAATCTACCAAAATTTTATATGTTGCACAGGAAATAGCTCCTTATGTTCCAGAAAGTGAAATGGCTAACCTTTGCAGGCAGCTGCCCCAAAAAATGCAGGAGGCAGGACAAGAGGTTAGACTATTTATGCCGAAGTTTGGACATATCAACGAACGTCGTAACCAACTTCACGAAGTTATTAGACTCTCTGGCGCAAACTTGGATATCGATGACACAGATCATCCTTTGATTATCAAGGTCGCTTCTCTGCCAAATGCACATATGCAGGTCTATTTTATTGACAATGAGGATTTCTTTGTTAAGAAAGGCATAGTTTCGGATAATGACGGTGTTGAGTTTGATGATAACGACGAAAGAATGATTTTCTTTGCAAGGGGAGTGATGGATACCGTAAAAAAATTGAAATGGCAGCCGCAGATAATCCATTGCAACGGTTTCTTCTCGGCTCTTATTCCGTTCTATCTGAAAAAACATTTCTCTGAGGACCCTTTTTTCGAAAATGCCAAAATAGTTGTGTCTTTATACAATGAATCGTTTGATTCTGCGTTATGTGAAAGAATGATTCAAAAGGCTGTTCTCGGTAATCTGCAGCCAGAAGATGCTGGCGAGTTCAACGGAAAGGCTCTCTCTTACAATGACTTGATGAAGTTCGCAATGTCTTTCTCTGATGGTGTGGTCATAGCCTCTGATTCTGTATCGACAGAGCTGATTTCATTTGCAGATTCTTTGTCAAAGCCTGTTCTGAAGACTTCTGGTTCTGCTGCCGATAATGTAGCAGCTTATAATGATTTCTATAACGAGGTTATAAAATAATTTGAAGGTAATGAAGCTTTTTAGGTCGGTTTGTGTGCTCTTGGCTATCCCTTTTGCCGTGACTTTTTCTTCTTGCAAAGATGATGACGGTGATGATGTCGGCTATAATATACAGCCTCAAGGTGACCTTCTGACAACATACTCCAATGGTGTTTTTGTTAACACAAGCTCGGTCTTGACAGATTCAGTCCTGTCAAAGACTGATTATTTGTTTCTTGGACAATACACTGATTCGCATTTTGGCTCAACACAGGCCGAGTTTATTGCTCAGATGGATGCCAGAATTGGCGGAATCTCTTTGCCCGACACTTCTGTCGTTTCCAAATCTTCATCTATTTCTGGTATCTTGAATACTTTGATGACTAGTTTGGATTCAAAGTATGGTGATATAACTGAAATTACAAATCCTTCTGACCTGCAGCTGGACTCTGCTTTCTATTATATTGGCTACGAGGATGAGTTCATTGGCGATTCTCTTTCTATTCAGGCAATCGATGTTTATGCTCTAGATAATGAAATGACAAGGTTTGCCAAGTATTACACCAATGCAAAATATTCAGATTATTGCAAAAAACAGACTTTGCTCGGATCTTTGGCTTATCAGGTGGCTGGAAAAAGAGTGATTAAGGTTCCAATAGATATGGATTATGCCCAGTCTCTCGCTGATGTTTATACTGGCAAATCAGATATAAAGTCGCAGGCTGATTTTAATTCTAAATTCAAGGGTGTTTATGTTTCCCATTCTTTCAACGAAGGAGCTGTCATAAAGGTTTCTGTTGCTGGTGTTATTGTTTATTATCATTACAATGCCGATATCCACACAACTTATGATGGCAGGGATACTGTGGTAAACACAAAAAGCCTTTCGGTTAATCCGTTGTCCACATCGTTCTTCTTGTCTTCAAACAAGTCTGTCGAGCGTATAAATCTGATTTCGCATCCTGATGTTTCTGCTTTGCAGAGTCTTGTTGGTGGACATGACTTCACTTATTCAACATCACCGGCTGGCTTGTATACCAAGGTGGAAATTCCTTTCCAGCAGATTAGAGATTCTGTCATGGCAAAGTGTGACGATTCAAGCAAGGTCGCTTTCAATGCGGTTAATCTTAAGTTGTATACAAAGAGCATCGATTGGTCTACTAAACTTGATAAGGATCCGAGCACATATATGTTGCTTATAAACAGAGATTCTATTCATGATTTTTTCTATTCAGACGAATATCCCGATTATTTGAATTCATTCTCTGCAAAGTGGGATTCTACTTGCTCATGCTATAATTTTGATATCTCAACAGCTGTTCAGGCTAAACTTACAAAAAATCAGAGTGGGGCATACGATCATCTGCTTGAGAATTTGGTTGTCCTCCCAATAACAGTGACAAGCTCAGATGATTCTAACTATTACTATTATCAGCAGCTTTGGCTCACATCTGCAAGATTTTATGGTGATGAATCCTCAACTGTGGATATGAGACCACGTATTGATGTTGTCTATACAAGGAGAGAATAAACTAAATCGTTTTATGAATTGATCAAATAAACTGGGCAGATTATTTTGCTCAGTTTTTTTGTGATGTTATCAGCTTTTTTTAGGGAACTATGTTCAACGGCTTTTGGTACTATACAAAAAGAGAGAAGACTGGAATTATAGTTTTGATTGTCATCTCTGCGGTCTTGTTATGTTCAAGATTCTTAGTTTCTTCTTTTTCTCGAAATTCGTTGTGCATCAATGATTCTTTGGCAAGACAAATTTCTCTTGTCGAAGAGCAGGGGACTTTTTCTCCTTTTTTGTGGACAAAAGATTATATGACGGACACAATGATGATTTCTGCACATGATGCGGATTCGCTTATGATTCTAAAAAATCAAAAGTTAGCTTATCTCACCAGACTGTTTGTTCTCAGTAATAGTTTCAAGGATACAACTTTTTCTGAACTCGTTTGCAAGCCTATGCTCCGAAAGCGAATGTCTGTTCTCCTAAAACAGTTTGATGATGAGTTCTCAGAGTATTCATCATCGTCGTCTGCTTTTAATTATGATATCCGGAATTATGATTTTCTAAGGTTGACGATGCATTTGTCCGACAGACAAATTATGTCTCTCTACAAATGTCCAGATGAGTTGACAGCCCATGCTTTATCTGTTTATTTTGCTGAGAAATATAAAAACGATCCGATGTGGCGAAATGCCTATTCTGAGATAAGAAAGTATTTGATAGGCAAAATGAATATCCCGCAGTGATAACTCAGCTTCTTTTTATTTTATTCTCAATTGTCAACCAGTTTCCAGAAGGTGGTTGGTTGAGTATGCAATTTATTACATTATGAGTGCCAGAAATCTGTTTCCCAAAAGAAACGACACATCCATCCAAATCCACCAGCTTCACCGGATTCTCCGCACAATAGTTGTACGGGCTCATGCCCGGATACTTCTCCCACAGTGGGTCCACACTCCATACCACAACGTCGAAATCGGATTGCGAGAACGTGCCCCGTGGTCATACAACCCAGTCACATCGTCAAGTTCCTTTCCGCTGAACTTGAACGGATTCTCATAATACGCCACATGCTCATAAACCAGAGCTTCGCCATAAGGCGCATACCACACGAACTGGCAGATGTCTCCAACCGAGTCTGTTAGATAGGTAGTTGAGCCCAGATGGTCAGCATGGGAGAAATATGTTTCGCTTTCTTTGAGATTTGTCCGATTCAAACCCGTATCCGGCTGAAACCTCGCTCAAATCATCATCCTCAAACTGCACCGGTGGGCCTGGCACATCTCCCGGCTCGTTGAACTTGACGTTTGTGGGCCAGCCAGACGGAACATCATAGTTACCGAGGGTGATGTTCGGATAGGCGGAACTGGTCACATCGGGGGACGCATTCTGGCCTTTCTGGGTTGGAACACCGGGAGTGATGGAGGTGTTGCGGAGGAAGGCTTGCAGACCTTCCTCCATCTGTGCCAGACGCTCCTCGTTGTCCTTCTGACCGGCAGTGAGGTGAAATCCGTTGACGCCGTAGACATTGTAGAACTCACCGCTGCCTATTTTGCTGGCTGGCATTAGATGTTCAATTGAACGGAATAAGCACATTTACAATTTGTTTATTTCGTCAACAGAGAGACCTGTAATTTCTGCGATGTCTTCTATTGGATATCCTTTGAATTTCATTTTTCGGGCATTCTCAGTTTTTTCTTTGTTGGTTCCAATTGCTTCTCCTTCTGCTCTTCCTTCCGCTCTTCCTTCTGCTCTTCCTTCCGCTCTACCTCTTGCCAATCCGGCAGCCTTTCCTTCTT
>R06__coassemble_9_pt1 | contig 95715 bp, 78 predicted proteins | sample R06__metabat2_high_PE_023 | metagenome-assembled genome bin R06 | reverse complement strand
CAAAATTATACGACAGTTTAATATTTTCCAAATTATCGAGCGGTTATTTTTGAAGTTTTTTTTATTTATTTGATTATCAAAATGCAATAGTTATCATTTTTTTAATATTGCATTAAGCAATGCAACAATGCCCAGCAAGAACGGATAATACATATACGTGAATAAAGAGTTTGGTGCAATCTGGGCAAGTCCGGCAGCAATAAGCACCTGCGCCCCATACGGAATTAGTCCCTGCGCAAAACACGAAAAAGTGTCGAGCAGACTTGCAGCCTGTTTTTTGTCGACATCATACCTGTCGGCCAGCTGTCGCGCTATAGGACCTACGGTCACGATGGCGACAGTGTTGTTGGCGGTGCACAAGTCGCTCAGAACGACAAGAAAAGCAATGGCAAGTTTTCCGCCACGTTTGGTTTTAACCATGTCAGACAAGCCAGTAACCAGATAGTCTATGCCTCCATTCTGCTTAATCATCTGCAGCATGCCGCCTGCAAGCAGAGTCACGATAATCAGCTCGCTCATTCCAAGAATGCCGTCGCCCATGCTTGCCAGCCATCCAAAGAAATCGTAGGAACCAGTAGAGAGTCCGACGATGCCAGAAAGGATGATGCCCAGGCACAAAACGACCATCACATCAACGCCTGCCACTGCGGCTGCCAACACAGCTATGTAGGGCAACACCTTAAGGAACTGCACCTGTCCAAGCGACGATGGCATCTGCAAATCAGAGCCAATATAGGTGTAGCAAGCAGCAGCGATAACAGCTGCTGGCAGAGCGATGCGCAGATTGGCCCTGAACTTGTCGCTCATTTTGCATCCCATTGTCTGAGTGGCCACAATGGTGGTGTCTGAAATAAACGACAGATTATCGCCAAAAAAAGAGCCGCCGACGACAATGGCCACCACCATTGGTAAGCAGGTACCAGTTTGGCTGGCAATGCCAACAGCCACAGGTGTGAGGGCCGCAATCGTGCCGACCGATGTGCCGACCGACAACGAGATGAAACACGAGGCCACAAACAGTCCCGGAAGCAACATGCTTTGCGGCAAAATATGCAAAGTGGCGTTTACAGTGGCATCGACGGCCCCCATAGCCTTGGCACTGCTTGCAAAAGCACCAGCCATGATGAAAATCCAAATCATGAGCATAATGTTTTTGTTGCCTGCACCACGGCTGAAACACTCAACACGCTGATGCAACGTCATTCCGCCAGAAACGGCAACCGCATAGACCGACGACACCAAGAAAGCCACAGTTATGGGCACCTTATAGAAATCGTTGAGATAAATTGAAGCGAGCAGGTAAACACACAAAAACACCACAAGAGGCGACAGCGCCAGCAGTCCGCGAAAGTGCGACATGCCAGTATCCTTATTGTTTGCCATTTATATTCTATATTATATCATAACTGGGCGACCCTGCTGATGGTTCATCTGCAAAGAACGCCACAAAAAAATCACTCGACCGAATAACCAGCTCCGTTGGTTGGTATGCACCAGAATTCGGCACCTGCCTCGACCGCATAGTCATTCATGCGCCAGGCAGACTGGAATCCTGCCAGAACAAAATGCATTGGCACGAGGAGCCTTACATTGAACCTCTGCAGAAACTGCCTTGCGCCAAGAGTGTAGCCATTGCCTATCCGTCCGTCGACAGGGAAGAAAGCCACATCGAAACTGCCTGCAACCTCACGGATATCCTCGAGTTCGGCAAGAAATTTTCTTTCCTCGTCGGCAGGGTCTATATCTATCTGGAACTCGTAGCTGTAGATTTTCCGTCCGGAATACTTCTCGTCGAGATATTTTGCATACCAGTTGTTGAGGTCGCCGGCATGAAAAACACATTTGCCGTCGAGCCAGACAATCCACGACACTCCGCAATCGTTGCTGCCCATAGCTGTCACCCTTATATTGCCGTCGGCCCAAGAGTCTCCCTTTAAGAACCAATGGTCCACCCTATCTTCCGTGCAAAGTCCGGCCTCGAAGACATCGCGGGCAAACAGGAAAGTCACACCGCCATATTTCTGTTTCCAAGAAAAAACATCCTTGTTGAAATGGTCGCAGTGATGATGACTGCAAAGAACATATATGGGTTTGCCGTCGGACAGTAGTCCGGGCAGGGTTTTAGACGGGTCATGCCAAAAATCGAAAACAACGGTACACGATTCAGACTTGACAGCAAAGCCGCTATGAAACAAGTAGTAGATATCCATGCCAACAATCTATTAGCCTCAGCGAGACTGAGATTCTTCATTATTCCATACGACATCATACCCCGGATAGCTGACCAGCTCATCGTCGGAACAGTCATATATAACAACATCATCATACCTCTTCCACGCAGCCTTCTCAGCCAGAAGCAAAGACTTCTGCTTGGGCATAGCAGCCACAAGTTTGTCAAATTCCTCTGTGAGATAGTTGCGCAGAGCATCATAGCCCCCCTCTTTTGAATCATTGATGTCGGTCTGCGTTTCAACAGCCTCGTTAAGAAATTCTCCGTCGGGGCTGACAAGAACATCAACTTCGGCGGACTTGTTGTTATTTCCCCCGTTGGTTGCCCTGCAAGACGTCAGGAAAGCAGTGCCAAAGAGCAAGCCACATTTAGCAGTGTTCATAATAATTCTCAGCTGATTAGAAATATGCCGCAAAAGTAAAACATTTTTGCCACACTGAGAACAGCAGCATAAGACAACACCTGTAAACACAAAAATTGGGTGCAGCGCCAAAAAAGGATTAAATTTGCAGAAAACACATATTATATATGGAAAAGAAAAAAGTTATCATATCATACAGACTGCTCGACGAAGGACTTGAGAAACTGAAAGAAACATTTGACGTCACTATGCCCAGAGAACAGTCGTTCAGCAGAGAGGAGCTTATTGAACTGCTGCCGCTGCACGACGCAATGCTATGCAACTTCAACCTCAAAGTGGATAAAGAGCTGATTGATGCCGGAAAAGACAGACTGAAACTGATTTCGAACTATGCCGTCGGCTTCAACAACATCGACACTGAGTATGCCAAGCAAAAAGGAATAGCCGTTTGCAACACCCCCGACCCTGTGATTGAGCCGACCGCCGAGTTGGCCTATGCACTAATGGGGAGCGCTGCCCGACGAATAGCCGAGGTTGACAGAAAACTCAGGACACCAGGCTCGCTGAAATGGGGCACGCTGGAAAACCTGGGACAAGGACTTTATGGCAAAACATTGGGCATATTCGGATTAGGGCGCATAGGTGAGGCAATCGCCAGAAGAGCGACCGCAGGCGGAATGAACATCATATACCACAACCGCCACGAGAACAAAGAGGCTGCCGAGAAATTCAACGCAAAATTCTGTTCAAAAGACCAGCTGCTCGAAAATTCGGACTACGTAATGCTGAGCGTTCCGCTGACAACCGAAACCAGACATCTGATTGACAGAGACGCACTGGCAAAAATGAAAAAGACCGCAATACTGGTGAACATTGCCCGCGGACCAGTGGTGGACGAGCTGGCGCTGGCCGAAGCGCTGAAAAACAAAACGATAGGCGGAGCCGCACTCGACGTGTTCGAAAACGAGCCACAAATAACACCAGCCCTGCTCAAGCTCGACAACATTGTGATGACTCCACACTGCGGCACGAGCACACGCGACGCCAGAATTGCGATGGCCCGCATGGCATCGGACAACATAATCAACTTTTTTGGCGGTCAAGGCAGAGTGTGCAGAGTGGTTTAGGAAAAACCGAACGACTCACCGCACGTGAAAAATGGCACTGCCGAAGTGAAAATTATAGGGCGAATAATGCCCACACAAGCAGATAAATTACCTATTTTTGCAGATATTGTGCATTGTAGTCCGATAAGTGGACCATATAGAGGGTGCGCATGAGTTCGGTGAGAACGAAAAATCACGCACCCAGTCACAACGAAAAACAAAAAAGAAGTACAACCACAAAAATGAACATCATCATCATCAACGGTCCAAACTTGAACCTATTGGGCAAGAGAGAACCAGAAATCTATGGACACAGGTCGTTTGAAGACTATCTTGAGGTGCTTAAGCAAGAGTATCCCCAGGTCAACATATCATACTACCAGTCGAACATAGAAGGAGAGTTGATAAACATAATCCAGGAAACCGGATTCATATCAGACGGAATAGTGCTGAACGCCGGAGCCTACACACACACATCTGTGGCAATTGCCGACGCAATCCGCTCGATAAAATGTCCGGTGATTGAGGTTCACATCTCTAACACCCACAAAAGAGAGGAGTTCCGCCACAAATCGTACCTAACGGCAGCATGTCTGGGCACAATACTCGGATTTGGCATGGACTCGTACAGACTTGCAGTGGAGGCACTGGTCAGAGCCAAGGAGCAAGAGATAGAGGACACGAAAGACTGACAGCACAGAATCAACTTTCCACTCCGGAGAACATACAGAAGACGACAAAAGCGCCAATGCAAAAGGCGAACAAAAAAACTCAAGAAAAAGACTACTAACACAAACACAAAAAGATAGATTATGCCTTTTGAAAAGAAAACTAAAATAATAGCAACAATTTCGCCTTTCCACTGCGACATCGAGTTCATACGCCAGCTGTGGGAGAGCGGAATGAATGTCGTCCGCCTGAACACTGCACACGCAGACAAAGCCGGAATGGAAAAAATCATAAACAACGTCAGGGCCGTGTCGAACGAGATTGCAATTCTGATAGACACAAAAGGTCCTGAGGTGAGGACAACAGCCTTGGCCGGCAAAGAAAATGCCGACACAATAGACATAAAGGCCGGCGACGAAATCCAGATAATAGGAAAGCCTGACCAGCTGAGCGAGCCTGGGAAAATATACGTGAGCTACCAAAATCTGGCAACCGACGTGAACCTGCACTCGCACATACTGATAGACGACGGCGAGATTGATCTTCTGGTTGTGGAGAAGAACGAGATTGAGCACTCGATGAAGTGCATCGCACAGAATGACGGACAGCTGGGCGGCAGAAAAAGCGTGAACGTGCCAGGCGTGAGCATTCACCTGCCAAGCGTGACAGAACGCGACAGGCAGAATGTGATATTCGCAATAGAACATGAGCTCGATTTTATAGCCCACTCGTTTGTCAGAAACAAGCAAGATGTGCTCGACATACAGCGAATACTCGACATGTATGACAGCCACATAAACATAATCTCGAAGATAGAGAACCAGGAAGGCATAAACAATATAGACGAGATTATCGACGCATCATACGGCATAATGATTGCACGCGGCGACCTCGGAATTGAAGTTCCGCAGGAGAAGATTCCAGGTCTGCAGCGCATACTTATACGCAAATGCGTCACAGCCAAAAAGCCTGTGATTGTGGCAACACAGATGCTGCAGTCGATGATAACAAATCCACGTCCGACACGTGCCGAGGTGACCGACATCGCCAATGCCATCTTCTACAGAACAGACGCACTGATGCTGAGCGGTGAAACCGCCAAAGGCAAATATGCAGTGGAGGCGGTTAGAACAATGGCCAAGATTGCCGCCGAAAGCGAAAAAACAAAGCTGAAAGACAACGATATACGCATACCATACAGATATGAAGACCACGACATAGCGTCGTTTTTGGCAAAGCAGGCTGTTGAGAGCATAGAGTCGCTCGACGTGCAGGCACTGATAACCGACAGCCGCACAGGCCGCACGGCAAGATATCTGGCAGCATACCGCGGCGACAAGCCGGTGCTGAGCATCTGCTACAGCGAGCCACTGATCAGACAGCTTGCCCTATCATATGGCGTGATACCATTCTACCAGCAGAAGAAGGAGGGCGAAGACACAAGACAGTACTTCCTTGAGGCAATAAGAATGCTGATAAACAACGGAAGACTGCACATGACAGACCTTGTGGCATATCTGAGCGGCAGCAACGACGCCGGAGGCGGTGCAACATTCCTGGAGGTGAACTCAATTGACCACATATTCGCCAACCAGAAAAAATATATACTGCCAAACTTTGAATAAAAGGCAACACACAGGCAGCAATGCCGCAGGGCAGACAAAAGACAGACAAAAAAGACTGCTAGGGATCCCACCCCAAAAGCAGACGCTATAGTGAATAAACAAAGACAAGAAAGAGACATTTTAAACGAGAGATGGAAGTAATTGAAGACATTGACAACTTCGCCAATGAGGGGTTGGCGCTGACAATAGGTTTCTTTGACGGACTGCATGCGGGCCACAGATATCTTATAGACGAGATATCAAACATAGCTAAAGAAGAAGGACTGAAGTCGGCAGTGTTCACTTTCTGGCCACACCCAAGAATTGTGCTCAACGACCGGTATAAGCCAAAACTCCTTAACACCAAAGAGGAGAAATTAGAGCAACTCAGCGCCACACAGCTGGACTACTGCGTGATGACCGAGTTCACAATGAAGCTTGCCGACATGAGCGCATACGACTTCATGAAGTTTCTGAGGGAAAAACTGAACGTCAGACACCTCGTCGTTGGCTACGACCACAGATTCGGCCGCAACCGAGAGGAGGGGTTTGAAGACTACCGCACATACGGCGAGGAACTCGGAATGAAAGTCACACAGGCCGACCCATACACCGACAACAAATACACAATCAGCTCGTCGTTCATAAGACAACTGCTTGCCGTGGGCGAAGTCAACATGGCCAATCACTATCTCGGTTATCCATACTCTTTTGGCGGAACTATAGTAGACGGCAACAAAATAGGCAGAACACTTGGCTACCCAACCGCCAACATCAAACTTGACGCAGACAACAAGATGCTGCCAAAAATCGGTGTCTATGCCGTGCTGGTTGAAACAAACGGAGCAAGATACAAGGCCATGATGTATATAGGCACAAGACCGACAGCGCAGATGGGTGACGAGACCTCGATAGAGGTGTGCCTGTTCAACTTCGACGGTGACCTGTATGGCAAAAAAATGACAGTGTACATAATAGACCACGTAAGAAACGAGCACAAATTCGAAAACATGGATGCACTGAAGGAACAGCTGCGCAAGGACAAACAGATGGTGCTGAGCATGCTGAGGCTCTATTAGGACAAACTGCAACAATAAAACGTGATGCACTGCGGACACGAAGGACCCAAGCGCACACAAACAACAAAAGCAACGGCAGACGGAAAGCGGGACACACACAAGAAAGCCCACGGGCCGGCTGCCCTTGACTTTTTTTTGACAAATCACTGACCAGACCACACCCCCATAACTAACAAATAAAGTTATGCATTTGACGAGTTATATATTAAAGACAGCGCTGTTGCTTGCCGCTGCGGCATCAGCAGAGATTGCTCAAGCGGCAGTCAGCATCTACGGCAATGCACCATCATATGCCGGCAAGACCCTGAGTCTGAGGACATACTCAGACCAGATAATGATGGACGAGGAGGAACTAGGCCAAGCCGAAGTGCAAAGCAACGGAGACTTCAAGTTTGAGCTGGTGTCGGCCGAGACGCAACAGGTGTTTATCCCGCTGCCCACAAGCAGGGGATTCATATATATAGAGCCCGACGGAAATTATGAAATAACACTGCCAGAATACAGCGAACGTACTATTCAGCAAAAGCTGAGCCCATTCTTCGCACCAAAAGACTTTCTGCTTGGCATAAAAAACATGGACCGCGGCGACCTGAACTTCCAGATGATGGAATTTGACGACGGTTTCGACTTCTACAGCATGAAGCATATCACCTATGGCTCGCAACCCGACTCGCTGAAAAAATCGATAGGCCAGATGAGAAGCATATTCTCTGACCTGAAGAAACCATTCCAGATAAGATTCAAAGAATACAGATACATCCTGCTCGAGAACATGGGCGCAACCACCACGCAGCTTCAAGACACCGTGATAATGCACCTGAACAAAATGGGAGCCGACACATACAACCCTGCATTTTGGGATGCACTGAACAACATATTCAGCGACTTTGTGCAAAGAAGCCGCGACACCGAAGACTTTGAAATTCTGAAACGCATAATCAACGTGTGCGACGCACACATGCTGATGGAGATGCTGAAAGAAAGATATAAAATAACCGACACAACACTGCGCAACCTGGCCGCAATAAAAATACTTGCCGACCTGGCCAACAACACCGAATTCGACAAGCAGAAAACAATAGCCCTGCAGATTGCCATGCGCACCCAAATATCCGACACCGAAGACCGCAACATTCTTGAGGCCTGCATTCAACGCAGCTGCCTGGGCTACATAGGCACACCGGCAGTGGACTTTGACTGCACAACCCCGTCGGGCAAAACAATAAGACTGAGCGAGCTGCAGGGCAAATATGTTTATCTGAACTTTGGCAACAGCAATCTAGAAAAAACCACACGCGACATACAGGTGCTGCAGAGGTTTGCCGACAGCTTCAAAAACCAACTTGTGGTGCTCAACATATTCCTGTATGACACAGCAGAGCAGGTCAAGAAAATTGAGTCGCAGAACAAAGGCAAGATGATGTTTGCAACGGTGAAGAATTCTGACCTGATAAAACAGTATTACGGCATAAAAGCAGTGCCCGACTATGCTATTCTCGACAAAGAAGGCAAATATTTAATGACCAAAGGATCAGAGCCTAATGACGAACTAAGACTGTTTCTGCAGAACATGCTGAAATAACTGTAAAAACACAACAGGCTGAAACAGCAGGCGCGCCATAGACGCCACACATAAAAAAACAAAAAACGGATGCTCTACATTCTGGAGCATCCGTTTTTTAGTCGGCAAGCCGACTATATCAAGCCATAAGGGTTATCTGTTATACTCGTAGCTGAACAGCTGGTTTGAACTGTCGCTCACCCTGCCGATTGCGAAACTCAAAGACTCAACAAAAGGCAAAGACACAGACAACTGCTCAGAAAGCTCAGACTGGCATGTCTGCTGCATCTCGGCCAGCTTAGCCACAAGCTCCTGCTCGGCACCGGCCTTAGCGATAATAAGTATCGAGCTGAAATCGGCAGTTACCTTTACAGAATCGGCCACATCGGCAAGGCTCGTCTGCAGATAGTTCCTCACACAGGCGGATGTCGACAAAGTGTTTTCGTAGATATCCACAGTATTATAATTCACATATAGGTTGGAGCTAGAAAAATACGCCCTGCTGTCGGTCAGCACTGGGCTTGCTGGATCATCGTCGTCATCGTTTTGGCAAGAAGTAAGAGAGAAAGAAGCTGAAAAAGAAAGAAGAACAGAAAGTGTGATAATAATATTTTTTTTCATAACTCGAAATTTAAATGGTTGTAGTGAATGTTTATTAATTAAATGGTTGTTTACAGTCTATGTTTGAATCAACGGTCGGACAAGCAGATTTTATAGAAAGCGGCGAAAACTGTCAAACCTGTAAGAATTAGAGCGAGTGTCATAATAAAAAATGTTTTAAATGTTATTGAATATTGTTTTGAATGTCATCGTGGGTTTTGTTCCCGTTGACAGAGCAAAAGTAGGGCAAGTCTGCCAGCCAGAGCAGACAGAAAAAGAAAACAAAACGAACAGGTCGTGAAGTTCATAGAGTGCACGTGTTGCACAGTAATAACAACATGATTTGCAATCTGTTATATAAACAACAAAATCAGGACAGAATCAGCACGATTTCACAGAGTGTTCAAATTTGGATTCAACAGAAAAATTCATTCACATAAATTTAGCATAGGATTACACATAACTTTGCTCAGCCAAAGAAAACCACCAGGCAAGATTCTGTTGGAGAAGAAAAAAAAGTCCGTCTGGCGTAATATCAAGACATGACCATCAACAGCCAAAATCTGAAATTCAAATTTAAAGGACAGCGGGAAGAATAGCGCGCAAAAACAAAATATAGAGGTCTGGTTAAAAAATTAGGACAACAATTAAGATTATTTTTAAATTAAGTGCAAAAAATAGTTATATAAAATACTTAAATTTGCGTATAATATTATAAAATCAATCAAAATGGCTGATAGCAAGAAAATAAAGACAGCGTTGATCTCTGTATTCCACAAAGACAACCTCGACGAGATAATCAAGAAATTGCATGCAGAAGGTGTACAGCTGATATCAACTGGCGGAACCCAGAAGTTCATAGAGTCGCTTGGTGTGCCATGCCGCACAGTTGAGTCGTACACAACATATCCATCAATCCTTGGCGGAAGAGTTAAGACTCTGCATCCAAAGGTATTCGGAGGCATACTTGGCCGCCGCGGCTTGGAGAGCGACCGCCAGGAGATGTCGAAGTATGAGATTCCAGAGATCGACTTGGTGATTGTTGACCTCTACCCATTCGAGGAGACTGTAGCATCAGGAGCAAGCGAGGCTGACATCATCGAGAAGATAGATATAGGCGGCATATCACTGATTCGTGCAGCAGCAAAGAACTTTGAGGATGTGGTAATCGTTCCATCAAAGAACCAGTACAAGCCGCTGATGGACATCCTCAACAAGCAGGGCGCAGAGACAACACGCGAGCAGAGAAAGAATTTTGCGAAAGAGGCATTCGGAGTGTCGTCGCACTACGACACAGCAATCCACGGATATTTCGCAAAATAATATCTTCAGCTGAAGACTGAGGCCAACGTCCGCGAGGGCTGGCACAAAGCATGATGCGAGAGCACATGCAGAAAGAAAAATCAAACAACAAGACAAGAAGATTATTACCGGGATGGGCTTATTTTCATTCACCGAAGAAATAGCAATGGACCTTGGAACGGCCAACACCGTCATCATCCACAATGACAAGATTGTGGTTGACGAGCCATCGGTTGTGGCCATAGACCGCAGAAGCGAGAAGGTCATAGCTCTTGGAACAAGAGCACAACAGATGCACGGCAAAACCCACGAGAACATGCGCACCGTACGTCCGCTGCGCGACGGCGTTATCTCAAACTATGACGCTGCAGAGCAGATGATGCGCGGCATGATAAAAATGGCTGTGGGCAAACACAGACTTTTTGACCCGCAGCTGCGAATGGTGGTGGGCATACCATCGGGCAGTACAGAAGTGGAGATGAGGGCAGTCAGAGACTCATCAGAGAAGTCGGGCGGCCGCGAGGTTTACATGATATACGAGCCTATGGCCGCAGCCATAGGTATAGGAATAGACGTTATGCTGCCTGAGGGAAACATGATTGTTGACATAGGCGGCGGAACAACCGAAATTGCCGTAATATCACTCGGAGGCATAGTTTCGAACAACTCAATCAGAATTGCCGGCGACGACCTGACCGAGGATGTCATCGACTATATGAGCCGCCAGCACAACATCAAGGTCGGCGAGAGAACAGCCGAGCTGATCAAGATAAACGTAGGCTCGGCCCTGACAACCCTCGAAGACCCACCTGAGGACTACATCGTGCGCGGACCAAACCGTATGACAGCACTGCCAATGGAGGTGCCAGTCTCATATCAGGAGATTGCACACTGCATAGAAAAATCAATCGCCAAAATTGAGACAGCAGTGCTGAACGCACTTGAGCAGACACCGCCTGAGCTGTATGCCGACATCGTGCGCAAAGGAATATGGCTGGCCGGAGGTGGCGCCCAGTTGCGTGGTCTGGACAAGAGATTGACAAACAAGATAGGCATACAGTTCCACATTGCCGACGACCCGCTGCATGCAGTGGTTAGAGGAACAGGCGTGGCACTGAAAAATGTGGACAAGTTCCCATTCCTTATGCGTTGATCGCAGCCTGAGTCCTGCCATGCAAAGACCCGGCGACAAGCGGTCGGGGCAGAACAAAATGAATGCGAAAGAAAAAACACACCGAGCCGCATAAAAGCGGCAGGTGAAACAGAAAACACGGTGCAATTAGATTTGCAGCGTGTTTTGTGTTCTAAAAGGGAGCGTTGAAACGACACGCAAAAACAAGCAACAGGCAAGAAATATGGAGACGCTATTAAGATTTTTGTCGACATACAAGACATTCATAGTTTTCATGCTGCTCGAAGTGTTCTCGCTGACACTGGTGGGCAAGTATAACACATACCAGCACGGCAAAATGCTGAACTCGAGCAACGCCATCGTGGGCCAGGTGTATGACGGAATCAGCTCGATGACGGACTACCTGTCGCTGGGCGAGACCAACCACGACCTTGCCCGCGAGAACTCGAGGCTTAAGAGCGAGCTGAACGTGACCAAACGCGCACTTGAGTTCTTCCGCGAGGACTCGACCTATGCCCTGAGACAGAAGATAGCAAGACAGAACGGATACACTTTTGTGACGGCAAGAGTGATAAACAGCTCGTTCTCGCGCAGCCACAACTACCTCACACTCGACAAGGGTACACTCGACGGCGTACATGCCGAGATGGGTGTGGTCAGCCACTCGGGAGTGGTGGGCATAGTCAGCACAGCGTCAGAACATTTCGCGCTGGTGATTCCGGTGCTCAACGTGGTGTCGAGAATCAGCGCCAAGGTGAAAGACAAAAGCCAGACAGGCTCGCTGGTGTGGAAAGGCGGAGACTACAGATATGCAGCGCTTGAGGAGGTGCCGGGATTCATTCCGGTGGCCAAAGGAGACAGCATAATAACCAGCGGACACTCAACAATATTCCCCGAGGGCGTGTATGTGGGCAAAGTGAGCAAATGCGGACGCGGCGAAGACAACAACGTGAAGATAGAAGTGGAGCTTGGCGTAGACTTCACAAAACTTGCCTATGTAGATGTCATCAACTACGGCAACGCCGAGGAAATGAAAGAACTATTAAAGAAGGCACAAGAAAATGAATAACGCGAGCATCGTCAGACCGCAGGAACTGCTGAAATACTTTGTGATATATGTTGCCGCACAGGTTCTGATACTGAACGGCATTGACTACATGCACATGTTCACACCGTTCCTGTTCATAAAATTCATATTGTCGCTGCCTAGCTCAATGAGCCGAATAGGCCAGATGCTGTGGGCGTTTGCGATAGGGCTTGTGGTGGACATATTCTCGAACACGACAGGCCTGCATGCCGCCTCGTGCGTCATGATAGCCTACATGCGTCCGGGTGTCTGCACATTCTTTGGCAGCAACGACAGCGCCAACCAGGAGCCAACGGCCAAGAACTTCGGCACAATAAGGTACATGCAATATGCCGCAGTGCTGGTCCTGGTGCACCACTTCATGTTCTACGCACTCGAGAACAGCTCGCTGCACAACCTCGACAAGGTGGTTGGCCGAACACTGTGCTCAGCCCTGATGACACTGCTGCTTGTGTGGTGCGTGGAATACTTCAACATGAAGAGGAACAAATAAGAGCAATAGATAACTAAAAAAACGGAACAGGAGGCATGCTGAAATGGTGAACAATCCATACCAAAACAGGAAATACTTCATAAGCGGTTTCATGATACTGCTTGTGTGCCTGTATGTAGTGCGACTGTTTGTGCTGCAGATACTGGACGACTCATACCGCGAGCAGGCCGACTCGAACGCATTCTACAAAGAAATAACATTCGCCCCACGCGGAATAATCAAAGACCGCAACGGCAAGGCGATAGTATACAACAAAGACGCGTATGACGTTATGATAACCATGCGCGACGTGAAAAATCTTGACACCGCCAGCTTTTGCAACACACTGCAAATAACAAAAGAGGAATTCGACAACAAGGTCAACGCACTGAAGCACGTAGTGGGATACTCAAAATACATTCCGCAGCCGCTGCTGACACAGCTGTCGGACGAGGACTATGCCCCACTGCAGGAGAAACTGTTCATGTATAAAGGCATAGAGGTCAGAAAAAGAACCCTAAGAAACTACAACTACCCATGCGGCGCACTTGTGCTTGGAAGCATAGGCGAGGTGAGCAAAGGCATTGTGGAGAGCAACCCATACTACCAGCCCGGCGACTTCATCGGGCTGAACGGACTTGAGAAGACCTACGAGGAGCAGCTCAGAGGCGAGAAGGGAGTGAAGATATGGCTGCGCGACGCCCACGGACGCAAGCAGGGCAGATATGAAAACGGAGCAAAAGACCAGCTGTATGTAGCCGGCAAAGACATAACCACAACACTCGACATAGACCTGCAGATGTATGGCGAGAAGCTGATGGTGAACAAGGTGGGCAGCATTGTGGCTATTGAGCCGTCGACAGGTGAGCTGCTGGCAATGGTGAGCGCACCAACCTATGACCCATCGCTGCTTGTGGGCCGCAAGCGAAGCAAGGAATACCAGAAACTTGTCAACAACCCCTACAAACCGCTGTTCGACCGCCCTGTGATGGCCACCTATCCGCCTGGCTCAACATTCAAGCCGGCCAACACCCTGGCCCTGATGCAAGAGGACATCATAACCCCTGCAAAATCATACATCTGCGCCCACGGATTCCACGCCGGACGTCTGACGGTGGGCTGCCACCACAACGGAGGTCTGGCACTGATTGACGCGCTGAAACTGTCGTGCAACGCCTACTTCTGCTACGGATTCAAGGACATGATAGACCACCCCAAATATGGCGGTGCTGGAAACAGCTTTGAGGTGTGGAAAAAACACATAGTCTCGCTCGGATTCGGATATAAGCTTGGAACCGACGTCCCATCGGAGAAACGCGGATACATACCAAATTCCGAGGTCTACAACAAGATATACGGAGAGCGCCGATGGAAAGGAACCACCATAATATCCGACGCCATAGGCCAGGGCGAGATACTGGCCACACCGCTGCAGATGGCCAACTTTGCGGCGGCAGTGGCCAACAGGGGATACTTTTACACCCCTCACCTGATTAAGGACATACAAGGCGAAGGCACCCCTGCCCAGTTCAAAGAGAAACATTTCACATCTATAGACCCCAAATTCTATCCGCCTGTGGTTGAAGGAATGGCCCAAGTGGTTGAACACGGTACGGCATACTGGGTGAAGTCGGACAGCGTAAGCATCTGCGGAAAGACAGGAACCGCACAGAATCCGCACGGAAAAGACCACGCACTGTTTATAGCATTCGCCCCACGCGAGGACCCGCAGATTGCGATATGCGTGGTTGTTGAGAACGCCGGATTCGGAGCCACATGGGCAGCCCCAATAGCAACGATGATGATAGAAAAATATCTTCGCGGCCGACTCATACGCAAACACGAGCACTGGGAGCCATGGATAATAAACTCTAACCTTTTACCATCACTGACACCAAATGTTACAGCACAATAAGTTTTTTGACAGCATAGACTGGTGGATTGTGGGCCTGTATGCCCTGCTGGTGATTGCAGGCTGGTTCTGCATATACGGAGCCTCATACAACTTTGAGGAGACAGTATTCTGGGACATTAACTACAGATATGGCAAGCAGCTGCTGTGGATAGGAATGGCTGTTCTGATTGGCGGCACAATATTGCTTATAGACGACAAGATATACAGCACATTTGCCTACCCGATATATGGCGCATTTATACTGCTGCTGCTGCTGACGGTTGCCGTGGCGCCCGACGTCAAAGGCTCGCACTCGTGGCTTGTGCTCGGTCCTGTGAGTCTGCAGCCGGCCGAATTCGCCAAGACGGCCACCTGTCTGGCCCTGGCCAAAGCAATGAGTGCCTACAACTATGACCTGTTCAAACCAAGAGACGCAGCCACGGCAGCCCTGATAATACTGCTGCCAACATTCATAATCATACTGCAAAACGAGACCGGATCGGCCCTGGTGTACTTCTCTCTGTGCATAATGCTTTACAGGGAGGGGATGCCTGGTATTATACTGTTTATCGGATTCTGCTGCGCCCTGTTCTTCATTGTGGCGATAAGATTTGGCGAGGAGAGTGTTATAGAAGCATTTCCCGACGAGTCGTTCGGCATATTCCTTGTGATGATACTGGCACTGCTGATACACCTTTTTCTGGCACTGGTGTACTTCGGTGATGTGGAATACTGCATGAGAATAGCCTTAGTGAACATAGTGCTGTTTGGAATAGGAATAGTGGTGTATAAAGTGTTCGGTCATCCGTTCCGATTCACCTATCTTGCAATAGCCTCGACGTGCATATCAGTCCTGACGCTTATATTCAAGAGCCTTTCGAGATGGAAGTGGGGCTATCTGTGGGTGGCAGGCTTCCTGGTTGTGTCGTCGGCCTATGCGCATGCCGCAAACTATGCGTTTGACAAAGTGCTGCAGCCACACCAGCAGGTCAGAATAAAAGTGACGCTTGGAATGGTGAATGACCCAAAGAAATCGGGATACAATGTGAACCAGAGCAAAATAGCTATCGGATCGGGCGGACTGAACGGAAAAGGATTTCTGAACGGCACACAGACAAAGCTCAAATATGTGCCCGAGCAGGACACCGACTTCATTTTCTGCACAGTTGGCGAGGAGCACGGATTCATAGGCAGCACAATAGTCTTAGTGCTATACCTGGTGCTGCTGCTCAGGTTGATATACAAATCAGAGCAGCAACAGCTCACATTCAACCGGGTATACGGATATTGTGTGGCCTCGATTATGTTCTTTCACCTTGCCATAAACGTGGGAATGGTGACCGGACTCACTCCGGTCATAGGCATACCGCTGCCTTTCTTCAGCTATGGAGGCTCATCGCTATGGGGATTCACCATACAGCTGTTCATATTCCTGCGACTCGACGCCAGCAACAAGAACTAAAACAAAGCAAACAAAAACAAAGCATATATGACACTGCTCCTTGTATTTTTGATAGGTTCGATAAGTCTGTCGTTTCTGTGCTCAATAATGGAAGCGACCATATTATCGACGTCGGCCTCATACGCTGAAACACTTGGGAACACCAGGGGTGGAAAACTGCTGTGCAAGCTGAAGAAAGAGAGCGAGAAACCAACCACAGCCATTCTGATACTAAACACCATTGCCAACACAGCCGGCGCGACAGGTGTTGGAGCACAGGTGACAATGGTGTTTGGCAGCGAATACTTCGGTCTGGCATCGGGAATACTGACGGTGATGATACTTGTGTTCAGCGAGATAATACCAAAGACAATAGGAATAAACTACTGGCGCACATTGTGCATACCGGTGGCATATCTGGCCCAGCTGTATATCATACTGACATATCCCGCACTCAAGATAGCGCTTTTCCTGACCCACTTCATCACCAAAGACGGTGGCCAGACAGTTAGCCGCGAGGAGATTGCCGCCATGACCAACATCGGAGAGAAAGAGGGCATATTCGAAGCCAACGAGAGCAAAATAATCAATAATCTGATTAAGATGCGCAGCATCAAGGTGCACAGCATCATGACACCGAGAACCGTGGTCATGGGAGCCGACGAGAATCTGACACTCGAGGAATTCTTCCGCCAGAAGGAATTCATGAGATACTCAAGAATACCGATATACAAAGGCAGCCTTGACAACATCACCGGCTTCGTGCTGAAGAGCGACATACTGCTGATGCTTGCCAACGACAAACAGCAGATACAGCTGAAGACCATACGACGCAACATTGCCAGATGCTATGAGCACACAAGCATCCTTAAGTTCTATGACAGGATGATAAGCAAGAAGGAGCAGATTGCGGTGGTGATGGACGAATACGGCGGCCTTGAAGGCATTGTTACGCTTGAAGATGTGATTGAGACCATTCTTGGTCTGGAAATAACCGACGAGCTCGACACGCAGATAGACATGCAGCAGCTTGCCAAAGAGCAATGGAAAAAACGCGCGGCCAAAATGAACGACAAGGTGGTCGAGGACATATCAAACATGACGAAATAATGCCATAAAGGACATTCGCCAGAGTCTATTTTGAAGGAGTTTAAATAGAAAGTATAAGTTGCAAATCCTGCCCAAATAAGCACACAAAAAAACGCATTGGCATTTCTGCCAATGCGTTTTTTATTATCTATATGCTGATAGAATTATTTGTTCACCTGGAACTTAGTGCATCCGTCCTTGATGAAACCGATAATCTGGTTTGCAGCAGCCACACCGGCATTTGTGTTAGCCTCGGCAGTCTGAGCACCCATCTTCTTAGGAGTTGAGAAATAGCGTCCCTCGAACTTCTTGAACTCAGCGTCGGCATCAGGCATGATGTCTGTGATATACTTCAAATCCTCACGCTCAGCCAAAAGCTTGATAAGTTCAGGTTCGTTGATAACCTCCTTGCGTGCTGTGTTGATAAGGATAGCACCCTTCTTCATCATGTTTACCTGATTGTAGTTGATGCTGAGCTTAGTCTCGGCAGTGGCAGGGATGTGAAGAGAAACGATGTCGCAAGTCTTGAACAGTTCGTTCTGGTTAGCGACAGCCTTTACGCCTGCAGCCTCGATAACATCAGCTGGACAGAAAGCATCGTATGCGTAAACCTCCATGCCGAAGCCCTTAGCCACACGTGCAACATTGCGTCCAACGTTGCCGAATGCGAGGATACCGAGCTTCTTGCCCATCAACTCAGAACCAGACTTGCCGTTGTAGAAGTTGCGAACAGTGAAGACGAGCAGACCGAAAACCAACTCGGCAACTGCGTTAGCGTTCTGTCCTGGAGTGTTCATAACAACCACCTTGTGGGCAGTTGCGGCCTCAAGGTCAACATTGTCGTAACCAGCACCGGCACGAACAACGATCTTAAGATTCTTGGCAGCGTCGAGGACCTCAGCGTCGACCTTGTCTGAACGGATGATGATAGCATCAACATCGGCAACAGCAGCCAGAAGTTGAGACTTCTCAGTATATTTTTCGAGTTTAGCGACTTCGAAACCAGCACCCTTAAGGATACCCTCAATTTGAGCAACAGCAGCGCCATTGAAAGGCTTTTCTGTAGCGATAAGAACTTTTGTCATTACTTGTCTGTATTTTAAGCGGGTCGGCCACTTGGTGTCCAGACCCAAGTTGTTTCAATATTTCAGAAAATAAAGAAAGGCGCCGCCAAAAGTGGAACGCCTCTCTGGTTATATTGTGTTCGATTAGAACTTCTTCTCGTACTCGTCGATGCAGTCGATAAGAGCCTTGACAGACTCAAGAGGGAGAGCATTGTAGCAAGAAGCGCGGAAACCGCCAACTGAGCGGTGACCCTTGATTCCGACCATACCTCTCTCTGTAGCGAATGCCATGAAATCCTTTTCGATTTCCTCTTTTCTGTCGAGGAGCTCATCCTTAAGGACGAAGCAGATGTTCATGTAAGAACGGTCGTTCTTGTCGGCGATAGTTGGCTTGAAGATCTTGCTGTTGTCGATCTTGCTGTAGAGCAAGTTAGCACGCTCCTCGGCACGGCGCTGCATTTCCTTTACGCCACCCTGCTTCTTGATCCAGCGAAGGTTAAGAAGAGCAGTGTAGATAGGCAATACAGGAGGAGTGTTGAACATTGAACCGTTGGCAGTGTGAGTGCGGTAGTCCAACATTGTAGGGATAGCGCCCTCTTCCTTAGTAAGAGCGTCTTCCTTAACGATAACGAAAGTCACACCTGCAGGGGCGAGGTTCTTCTGAGCGCCACCATAGATGCAGTCGTATTTTGCCACGTCGACTGGGCGAGAGAAGATATCTGAAGACATATCAGCGATCAAACGTACAGGTACGTTAGGATCAGCGTGCAGCTCAGTACCGTAGATAGTGTTGTTGGTAGTGATGTGCAAGTAGTCGAGATCAGTAGGGACTGTGTAGCCTTTTGGCAAGTAATTGTAAGTTGTGTCGGCACTTGAAGCAACCTCAACAACCTCGCCGAAACGCTTAGCCTCCTTCATTGCCTTCTTAGCCCATACGCCAGTGTTGACGTATCCGGCCTTCTTGTGAAGGAAGTTGTAAGGAACCATGCAGAACTCCAAGCTTGCACCACCACCAAGGAAAAGAACCTTGTATCCGTCAGGGATGTTGAGCAACTCCTTGAACAGAGCCTCAGCCTCATCAACTACAGGCTGGAAATACTTAGCGCGGTGGCTGATTTCAAGGATTGACAATCCGTGACCCTCGAAATCCAAAACTGCCTTGGCTGTGTCTTCGATGACCTCGCGAGGGAGGATTGAAGGACCAGCATTGAAATTATGCATCTTCATGATTTTGATATTTTTTTATAATTTTTGTTTTATTCTTGTTGAATATAAAAGCGCCTGCTCTTGCGAAACGCACGGCAAAAGTAACACAAAAAACGGTACGAAATAAAAAAATACTTTGTTTTTTTTGGCAACATTTTGCACGATTTAATCCTAAAAAACGAGTTTAAAAGGCTTTTTGATGAACATAAATAAACAAAATACACAAATTATGTATCAAAATGACATTTTTGCAGAATTTATTTGTTTTTTGTCTGACACTTTGCACAAAAATGTTTTTCCGATAATTATAATGACTCTAAATTGCACTAAACATAAAAAAGCACCCAATCATAAGAAAGGGTGCCCGATTGATAATATTTAGAAGTCAAGAAGGATAATTGTCAGTACTTGAAGCTGCTTCCGCCGAAGAACTCCCTGAGCAGCGAAGTCTTCGGAATGTTGGCATCTGGAATAGGGATTATGAACTGCAGGAACTTGAGCAGACGGTGTGCCTCGGAATAGGCCATGCTCTGCTGAGGCACCATATTAAGAATAGGCTCTGCATAGCGTTTAAGCACGGCGAGCTCGAATATAAGAGCCGAATTGAACATCATGTCGGCCTGCGAGCGGAACGGATAAATCCACTTTTCCTCGCCCTTGTGCACACTTGCCCAACGGTTTATAGTGTCCTCGGCCGAATAAGACCTGTAGTTATAGTCGCGCACGATACGTCGGAGCAGACGGTTATCGGTTGTTGGAATCCAGTTATGGTCGTCGAGCGAAATGGTTGTAAGCGCCGAAGCATAAATTTTGAACTTAGACTCGGCAGGCACCTGAGCTGTCAGTTCCGGATTCAGTCCATGAATGCCCTCGATAACAAGAATTCCGCCATCACCCAGTTTGATTTTGTTGCCGCGATATTCGCGTTTTCCTGTCTCGAAATTATAGTAAGGCAGTTCCACCTCCTCGCCATTCAGAATCTGATTCAGGTGGCGGTTGAACAAGTCGAGGTCGAGAGCATACAAAGACTCGAAATCATATTCGCCGTTCTCGTCCTTAGGTGTTTTGTCGCGGTCGACAAAATAGTCGTCGAGCGAGAAAGGTATAGGTTTTTTGCCGTTTATCGTCAAGTGTATGCTTAGTTTCTTGCTGAAAGTGGTTTTTCCGGAAGAAGAAGGGCCCGCAATCAGCACCACCCTGCGGCGAGGGTCACTGCAGATAGTGTCGGCAATATTGGCAATCTTCTTATCCTGCAAAGCCTCTGACACAGCGATGAGCATAGAAGGATCTTTAGAAGACTTGACAATTCGGTTCAAGTCGCCGATGTTTGAGAGTCCGATAAGCTCGTTCCACTTGACGTGTTCATTGTAGGCGTCGAACAGTTTCTCCTGCGGCTCATATTTTGAAACCTTCGTTGCATCATCGACCTCTGGCATAAACAGGAGCAATCCGTCCTTGTATTTAATCAGGTCGAACTTGTCAACATATCCTGTGCTTGGCACAAGAGCCCCGGCATAGTAGTCATACAAGTCGCCAAGACGATAGACCTGGCAGTAGAGCTGTCCGAGCGATGAGAGAAGGTTAACCTCGTCGGCAGCGCCATCGGCAGTGAAAATCCTGATGGCCTCGGAAGTTGGCAGAGTCTCCATAACGAAAGGCAGATTGCTTTCGACTGTCTTCCTCATGTTCTGCTTGAGCTGGTCGATAACCTTCTGGTCGATCAGGACAGGCTTGCGATCGGAATTAAGGAGACGGCAGTAGAACCCGTTGGCCACAGTGAGTTCAACACGCAGGCGAACCCCTGTCATAACCTCGCGAATAGCCTTATAGAGCACGAAAGACAGAGAGCGGGCATATACACGTCTGCCGCTTTCGCACTCCAGGCCTATAAAATCGACCACCTTAGGCTTATAGATACGGAAAGCCAGGTTTTTAGTCTTGTTGTTGGCTCTTGCCGCCAGAGGTCCATACTTCATCTGCGGTTTCAAGTCGTTGTAAATATCCATCAGGGTAGCTCCGGCAGGATAGCTTTTGGTGACATTGCAGTTTCTGCAGTTCACCGATATCATATTATCGGTATTCATTGTTGTATATTTTAAAGTGCGTCCCTACAAAATAATCCGACGGATGCATGCATCAATCGTCTGTAATAAAATTATACAAAAAAGACGATATTCCCCCACAATTGCAGGTGTTGTGCAGCATAAAAGGGTGGGAAAAGGCAAAAAAAGTTGTTTAGGAACAACATTTTTTCAAAAAATCACAGTCAAAAATGGGCTTAATAGCCAAAAAGCAATTATATTTGCAGAAAAATAGGGGGGTATATTCCCATTCCCCGAAGATTTAGGAATAAAGAAAACAAATAAGCCGCTTGGGAATAGAGGCATATATGATCAATATGAAGAAACTTTTTTACACAATCGCTTTGGGACTACTTGCAGTTTCGTCATCATTTGCTGCAGAGAAGTCTGTGACTGACTACTTTAACGATGGAAACAAGGCTTACCGTTCAGGCGAGTACAAAGAGGCCATCGTAAACTACAACAAGGTGTTGGAGCTGAACCCTAAGTTCATCGAGGCTTACGGAAGCCTTGGCAACGCAAAGTTCAAGCTTGGCGACTACAAAGGTGCTAAGGATGCTTATGATATCGTATTGGCAAAGAGCACAAAGGACGCGTTGACATACTACAACCGCGCAGTTGCAAAAAAGGAGCTTGGCGACCTTAAGGGCTCAATCGAGGACGACAACAAGGCAATCGCAATCAACCCTAAGTTTGCTGAGGCATACTACAACCGAGGCAACAGCTACGCTGAGCAGGGCGACGACAAGGCTGCGTTGAAGGACTACAACAAAGCAATCGCATTGACTCCTCAGTTTGCAAAGGCATACTACAACCGTGGTCACCTGAGATACAAAGAGGGCGATGTTGAGGCAGCTGCACTCGACTGGGAAAGAGCAGCATCACTCGACTACTACAAGGCATTCGACTCATTGAAGGAGTACTGCGGTATCGGAACTCAGAGCAATTGCGACCCAACAGAGGGTATGAGTGCACCAGACACAGCCGGTGAGGTTTTGGACAGACAGTAATAAGCAACTAAGCTTAATGATATTCAGAAAGGGAGAGCCCGATGGGTTCTCCCTTTTTTTCGCATAACTGAACGATATATGTAAAAGTCTGGCCGCACAAAAAGTAACATACAGCGAAATAACTGAGGCGAAAATAAGGACCCATAATGCCACACATAGCAGCAGCCACATTCAGATTATCACCAGAAGCGGACGGGAAAGGCGATGCCAGCACAATGTCAAAACCAACAAGCGAAGAGGGTGTGGGATGTGACCATAATAAAATTGTATAACGAGCCTATTGCTGGCTTACAGGTTTATTCTTTTTCCTCCAAAACTGCCAATTCAAAACCTATGTATATTTGCACAATTTTGTGCAGCGTTGTGTGTCCGATGGCATTCTGCACCCTTTGAGTTATCACATAGCGTTTAATTTGCAGATTCGAAAAGGGGATGCGCGAACATAAATTCATAGGACTTGAATGGCAACTTAACGCTTTGAAAACTCGGTTATGAGCATTTTCCAAGCCACATTTGAGGACGAATGCCAACAAAAATGCGTTTTTCGGCAAAAAATACTCTCAGAAAATTTGCAAAGTAAGAAATAAGCACTAACTTTGCAATGTCAAAAGGACAATAAATGCGGAATTAGCTCAGTGGTAGAGCACCACCTTGCCAAGGTGGGGGTCGCGGGTCCGAATCCCGTTTTCCGCTCTGAAAAGCCCCAATCGAAAGATTGGGGCTTTGCTTTTTATCAATATGTTCTATTCACAACCTCAACAACCTGAAACAGGAAAATGACACTGTCAGCCATCAATAAAATTAAACCGCACCACTCCACCGACAACAGCAAGACACAAACTAAACATCAGGACGCATAGAAGAAACATGCCCCCCCCAAAAAAAAACATCTGCAATGGCGAAGCACAAAGGCATTAAGTTTGCAATAAACACAAGCCAAAGAATCACATTCGGTGCCGCAACCAAGGATTTTTTGATTTTTATTGCAAAAAAGTATTCCTAATATTTGCAACATTAAAAGACATGCACTATCTTTGCAGTGTTGAAATAACAAATGCGGAATTAGCTCAGTGGTAGAGCACCACCTTGCCAAGGTGGGGGTCGCGGGTCCGAATCCCGTTTTCCGCTCAGCAGAGTTTCAGTCGAAAGATTGAGACTCTTTTTTTATTGTCAATCGCAGCAATTGAACAAACCAGCTATCAAGCACAAAAGAAATTCAGGCACAGCATTCCGCTCCCAAACCAACCAAAAATCTCTAAAACCAATTTATAGAGGGCGTCATCAGAAAAAAACATTATATTTGCAGAAAACAAAATTAAAAAACTAAATTATCTGTAATATGAAGATTTTAGACGAGTTCAAGGCATTTGCAATGAAGGGCAATGTGCTTGACATGGCAGTCGGTGTAATCATCGGTGGCGCATTTGGCAAGATAGTAACATCATTGGTCAATGATGTGTTCATGCCATTGGTTGGTTTGGTTGTAGGCGGTGTTGACTTCACAAAGCTGTCGGTAAAGCTTGGCGAGGGCGATGACGCAGCAGAGTTGACATACGGAAACTTCATTCAGAACTGTTTTGACTTCCTTATCGTTGCTCTGTGCATTTTCTTCTTCCTTAAGGCAATAAACAAGATTATGGAGAGCAAGAAGAAGCAGGAGGAGGAAAAGCCAGCTGCTCCACCAGAGCCATCGGCTGAGGAGAAACTTCTCACTGAAATTCGCGACCTGCTGAAGAACAAGTAATTCTGAAGCAATACAAAAAAATAAAAGCACCTGCATTCATGACGAATGCAGGTGCTTTTTTATGCTAAACAGTCAACCTGTTACATTTTGAACAACTTTTTGAGGGTGTCGACTTTGTCGGTCTTTTCCCAAGTGAAGAGCTCAACGTCTTTGCCGTTGCACACCTCGTTATGAGGGTTGCGGCCCACATGTCCGTAGGAAGCTGTGGCCTCGTACACAGGGTTGCGCAGCTTGAGCCTAGTGCAGATGCCGTAAGGCGAGAAATCGAATTCCTTGCTATTCTGAATCAGTTTAGACATTTCGGCATCGCTCATGCCGGTGTGGTTAGTTCCGTTGGTGTTGATGTAGAGATTCATTGGTTGTGCAACACCGATGGCATAGGCGAGCTGCACAAGAGCCTCGTCGGCCAGACCGGCAGCAACAATGTTCTTGGCAAGGTGTCGGGCAGCATAAGCAGCCGAGCGGTCGACCTTGCTTGGGTCCTTGCCCGAGAACGCGCCGCCGCCGTGTGCTCCACGTCCGCCATAAGTGTCGACAATAATCTTACGTCCAGTCAGACCGGTGTCGCCATCAGGTCCGCCCACAACGAACTTTCCTGTTGGATTTACGAGCAGCTTGTAGTCGCCGCTTGCAAGAATAGCCTTAAACTTGTCGTCGAGCTTCTCGACACGCGGAATCAGAATTTCTCTGACGTCCTTTTCGATTTGCTTCTGCATAGCTATATCCGCATCGAGCTGAGACTGTCCGGCCTTAGGCTTGATAAAGTCGTCGTGCTGAGTTGAAACCACCATTGTGTCCACCTTCAGCGGTTTGCCGTTTTCGTCATACTCCAGAGTTATCTGTGATTTTGCATCAGGGCGCAGGTATGACACCTTGTCTCCATTCTCGTTGACATAAGTGAAGAATTTAGCCTCGCGACGAATGTCGGCAAGCTCTTTGAGCAGAGCGTGCGAGAGGTCCAGAGTCAGCGGAATGAAACGCGAAGTCTCGTTTGTTGCATATCCGAACATTATGCCCTGGTCGCCAGCGCCCTGCTCCTCTGGCTTTGTTCGCTCAACACCCTGGTTGATGTCTGGGCTCTGTCCGTGAATCAGGTTTATGAATCTGGCGTTCTCGTGGTCAAAATTATATTCACGCTTGGTGTAGCCAATGCGTTTAACCACACCGCGAGCAATTTTTTCGAAGTTGATTTTCTCAAGAGCCTCCTTTTTGGCATTGACCTCACCCGCCACAACTATGGTGTTTGTGGTAACCATAGTTTCCACAGCCACCTTAGAGTTTGAGTCGAGAGCAATCAAAGCGTCGAGCACCGCATCTGATATCTGGTCGGCAACCTTGTCTGGATGTCCCTCGGATACAGATTCAGAAGAAAAAAAGTAATTTGCCATATAATAATTAAATAAAAGCTTTAGCTAATCAGTATGCATCAAAAAGATGCTCAGAACACAGGCAACAGCAGTCTGTTGCACACAGACACGCATAAAAACAGCCGTGCGTTTAAACATAAAAAATTGTGTAGAATGATTTTGCGATAGATTTATTCAACTTTTTTCACCAACCCGGGAAATGCTATGTTCGTGTTGAACACACTCTGCAACGCCTCGTCGCGCATCAGCTGCGCATGTGTTGCATATGTTTTTAGCATTTTTTTGTGTGGTTGCAAGCAGTCAAATCTGTCCACAAATTCAAATCTGAGGCAAAGTTAGCAATTGTTGCTCAAATGAGCAAATAAAGTTCAAGCAGACCGACAAACTTTTTGCCAGGACCATAAAGACAGCCACCACTCCGCCAAAGAACCCATGACCTGCGCTTCGCCTAAACCTTTAGATGCAAGACATAACGGCAAGTGCAATAATAAATGAGAATATAATGCGCCACACAAACGGAATATATGCGTCATTTGGTAATTTTGCTGTGTGAACTTATAAATTTGAACGAAAATGTTGACCGAGACACAATATCAGAATTTCGTGATGCAGTTCATCACGCATCACAATGACAAGCACGACTATATTGAGGGCGCCGAACTTGCACTTAAGGGCGGCTGCAAATGGATTCAGCTGAGAATGAAAGACGCTCCAAAAGAGCAGGTGGCCGAGTATGCCGCCAAACTTTTGCCGCTGTGCCGCCAGCACGAAGCTACACTAATAATCGACGACCATGTTGACGTGTGCATGCAGGTTGGGGCAGACGGAGTTCATTTGGGCAAAAAAGACATGAATCCTGCCGAGGCAAGGAGCATAATGGGCAGCAGATATATCATAGGCGGAACATGCAACACCTATAACGACATCGTGGCCGTGAAGGACAGTGTTGACTATATAGGCTGCGGCCCGTTCAGATTCACCACGACAAAACAGGGACTTGCACCGACACTTGGACTTGAAGGATACCGCGACATCGTATGGCAATGCCGCAGCAACGGCATAAACATACCCATTGTTGCAATAGGCGGCATTCTGCGCAACGACATTGCCGACGTTCTGGCCGCCGGCGCCAACGGCATTGCCCTGTCGGGCGCGGTGCTGAACGCCGATGACCCAGCCAGAGAAACCGAACTTGTTATGCAGACAATATACGGCAATCCGCTGTGCAGCTTTTTGAACTCTATACCCGACTGCGGCATATAGGAACAGTGACAAAAACAGCACTCGCAAGTTTGTATAACCATAACCGCATATACTTATTTTTGTTTATTATCTGTATTGCAATACAAAGCATATACTAAATATAAGTTTTTACTATTTAAATTCATTGACATTTTTCGGCACACTGACGTGCGTTTTTATCTTTGCACTGAAAACGAAAGAAAGAATGTCAAACTTAAATTTTAAATATTATGTTTTTATCAACTACTGCTATTGCATACATCATTCTTAGAGGAATTAAAGAGGCAACAAAGAAGAAGTAAATCCATTGTCTCTTCCCACTGAAGAACGACTTCAGAACTAGACACAAAAAAAGTATAATTTAAATCATTGAAGTTATGTTTATCTCAACAACTCTGATTGCTTACGTAATCTACAAAGGAATTAAAGAAGCCACAAAGAAATAAAACCACATGGCCGAATGTAACGGCAGCATCTGGAAAGGTGCTGCCGTTTTTTTTTGTTTCCACCATAAGAACTCCAAATCATCATAAATGATTAGGGCACGACTGATATTTACTAAAATATAAGGATTTCGCGAGCCTGCCTATTCCCCTAACTTTGCAGTGAAAAAAATGATGGCTAACACCACAGAAGATTGATATAGAAAAATCTCCAAGAGAATATTTTTTTGAGAGTAATGGGCAAAAAAGAAGCGTTGCCGGCCACGATGGTCGGCAACGCGTTTTATATCCTACTATGTTTTTTCGATTCAAAAAAAATCCAAACCTGAAATCATCTTGCGAGCACAGCCTCAACCCTATCGACAACATCGTCGGGTTTTATTCCGGCAAGGCAATCGTAGTTGCCCCGACGGCACGGCAGATTGCCGTAGATTGAGCACGGACGGCACGGCAGATTGAGTTGCACCGCATTCTTGATGTCCTGTCCGTATCCATAGAATCCGGCATAAGGGTGTGTTGCACCCCAGACCGACACCACAGGCGTGTTGACAAGCGATGCCAGATGCATGTTTGCCGAATCCATTGAAACAAGAACATCACACTGGCTGATAATCTTGAGCTCGGTGAGCAGGTCAAATTTTCCGGCAAGCGAAATGACATTTTGGAATTGCGATTCCCACGATTCAAGAATCTCCTTTTCCTGTTTGCCCCCTCCGAAAAGCAATACTTCAGCTCCGCTGGCCTGCAGTTTCTCAACAACCAATTTCATCTTATCGAGCGGATAAATCTTGCCATTGTGCTGTGCGAACGGAGCAATACCTATCCATTTGCACGTCTTCGCTCCAATTGGCAGTTCAAATTGGCAGCCGTCGGCAAACAAAGATTTAAAGTCCACATCGACCTTAAGGCCAAGACTGCGGAATACATCGGCATATCTCTCGACCGAAGTTTTCAGTTGCACAAGCTGCTTGTCTTCGTCCCTGACCAGAGCATCTTTCTGCTTGCGTCCCTTGTCTATTTTTGCCACAGGCACACCAGTGAGCCTCATCATAAGTCTCAGTTCCTTGGCGCGTATAACATCGTGCAAGTCGGCAAAGGCGTCGAACTTGACCTCGCGTCTGACCTGACGGAACAGCTTGAACATTCCGAGCAGACCAGAATGTTTGCCCTTGGTGTCCACCCCAACAATGTCAAGTCGGTCTATACCGTGAAACATAGGAGCAAACCTGGCATTAGTCAGCAGGGTGAGGTGCAATTCAGGATTCTGCCTTAGCAAAGAACTGACCACAGGCACAGTCATTGCGACATCGCCCATGGCAGAAAGTCTGAAAGCGAGCAATCTGTATATTTTCTTGTCAGAAGAAGCCATCGAGTCGGAGAGGTTAGAAAAAAGCTGTTACTTTTTGCCGTAGAGTACAGGGTTGAGATTAGGATCGTTGTACATCTTCATCTGCTTGTAGACCTTCATATATCTGTCGCCGTTCTCGATATCGAGGAGCAGCTGGTCAATGGCCGAAGAAAGGTCGGTTCTCTGCTCGAGCAGGACGTCAAGTTTTTTCTGGCAAGCCTGTCTGTGAGCCTCGTCAACATCCTTGCGCTCAACCTCGGCACGCATGTGATATATTTTCAGTGCAAGAATGGAAAGACGGTCTATGGCCCAAGCCGGACTCTCGGTGTTGATCACGGCAGAAGCCTTCACCTTGACCGAAGAATATTTCTCGAGGAAATAGCTGTCGATGCGCTCAACCAAGTCAGTGCGGTCCTGGTTTGACTTGTCGATTCGTCTTTTAATTGCGAGAGCCTCTACAGGGTCGATTTGCGGATTGCGGATAATATCCTCGAGATGCCACTGAACGGTATCAATCCAGTTTTTCAGATACAGGATATTGTTAATAGTCATCGGCTGATATGGGTTTTTCATATCTGCGTCGACATTGTCAGTGACATGGTAGTCGTCTATCACCTTATCAAAAAGGATATTGGCGTCTGTGCTGAAACTCATTATGTTATATATTTAAATTTACACATAAACAATGGGGCCGTCTGCAAGCAAACCACCCCCATTATCAACAAAATTAGCATATAAAAATGTGAATACGAAAATCGCACCACATTTTTAAACATTTTTGGATTAGCAAAAAGTTACGAGCCCAGTTTGCCACCAAGTCACTGAGCCGCCTTTGCGTCGGCCTTTGTCTGGAATTTTTCCTCGCCCACAATAAACCTCTGGTGAGTTCCCTTGCCCACGAGTCCGCACTTGTCGAACACCTCGGCCGAGAACACTAGTCTGCGTCCGTCGACCTCCTCAAGCTTGGTTCTGCACTCCACCTCCATGCCAACCGGCGTAGGAGCAAGGTGTTCCACATTGACAAGAGTGCCTACGGTTCCCTGTCCCTCGTCGAGAAAAGGCTGTACGCTTTTGAAAGCCGTCTGTTCAATCAGCGCAATCATAAACGGGGTGCCAAACACACGCAGCGAGCCGCTGCCGGCCGCCATTGCAGTGAGCTGTTCGGTGACTGTTAATTTAACACTGTTTGTAATACCTGGTTCCAGCATAAATCTATCTATTATTATTGTCAAACACTTTCCACCTTGCCAAGTGAGGTGTACCACAGATATGCCCTGACATTTGCTCCAGGATTGATGTTCTTTATGAGCGAGGCATATCTGCTAACCTGTTCCTTGTGTTTAGCTTCACGTTCGCCGGTCTTGTAGTCGATGATGGTGTAGGTGTTTGAGTCGGCGTTGAACACCACCCTATCTGGTCTTTTGCTGATGACAGAGTTCTCTCGGAAATCGAAGCTGACAATAGAGCATTCGTTATACGTCTTCAGTCCGCTGCCGAACCATTCACTCAGTCTTTCAGTTCCCAGCGAATTTAGAGTGTCAACCACCATTTTTGTCTGTTCCTCTGGGTTTTCAATATATCCAGCCAGAGCGAGTTCATCTATTGCTAACCTAACCTCGGGCGTCAAATCATCGAGCGAGTTGAAGCATTCTATTTTTTCCATAATCTTATGGAACATATTGCCTATGCGCTGAGCCTCTGATTCCTCGAGGTCGGAATTCTCGATGAAGACCTTTGCCAGACTGCTCTGTCTGAATCGTCCAATCTTAGGGAATATATCATGTTCATTCAGCCTTATTATCATTGAATCATCAGTGGTTACGGCCTTTGAGCCAGCAACCTTGCCAACGCTGTACACAAAGTCACCAGAAGCTGCCTCGGTCAGCAAGAGGCTGCCAAGAGCATGTATCAGCAGGCAAGAAACAGAGTCGTTGCCAATAACCTCGGGCTCACCTTTTTTATCAGACTTGGTGGTTTTATACTCACCGATGACAAAAAGATTCTTTCGTGGTCGGGTTAGCGCCACATATAATTTGTTGAGGCTGTCGATGAACTGCTGCGCATTCTCCTTTGAATAGTCGTCGGGCATAAGTTTTTTGAGGTCCTCGCCATACTTGACGGGGAGATAAGGTGGCACATCATCGTTATCAGCAAACTGATTTTTAGAATTGCACCACAGCGTCACCTCAGAGTTGCTGTCGTTCTTATTTTTCCAACTGCAATAGGGCAAGATAATTGTATGCGACTCCAACCCCTTAGATTTGTGCACACTCATTATTCTGATTCCTGTCTGCGCCGACTCATCTACCGGAATAGTCTTTACGGAAAGTGAGCTGTCCCAATAGTCGATCAGTTTGTCGGTTGTTGCATTATGGTGAGCAAAGAAATCGACCACGCTGTCGAGGAAAGCCTGTATGAAAGCGTCGGTAGGCTCATTGCCAAACATTAACTGGCACAACTCTTCGATCAAATCATAAAGAGGCAACTGGCTTTGCCTATTTTCTATCTCACGGCAGATATCCTCGGTCCTTAAGCGCACTTCGTCGCTTGCGAGCAGGGCCACCCAGTCCTTGCTGCCTGAAGGGTTGGCAGCGACCAGATATCGGCAGAAATCGGAGCAGAAGATATGCCTATAGAGTTTGCTGTTCTCTTTGTTCACGCTATCATCTGACCGCAGAGAATCAACATATCTGATGGCATCTACAATAAGCCTGACCTTTGGCGATGATTTATACTGGAAGGCCTCGCCCGAGACTACCTTGTATCCCTTTGAGCTCAAGAAAGAAGCAATGCCAGGGATGTATTTGTTTTTATCGACCAAGATAGTGACGTCATCTGTGCGCACGCCGCCTTCCTCAACATTTCCGCACTTGATTTTCTTGAGACAATCTAGAATCTGCTCGAGCATCCAGTCGTCGTTGTCACTATCACTATCACCATCGTTTTTTCCGACTTTCTTATGCATCCTGACGCTGACGAATCCCTCGTCGTCACTGTTGGCATACTGCTTGCCACCCTCATATATGATATTTGGGAAATTGCTTGGCAACTTGTTAGGAAGTTCAGAGAGCTGCTGTTTAGCCTGCATCACCACACTAGGGTTGGAAGTGGACGAATTTGTTTCGTCGGCAAAAATCATATTGTTGAAATCGACTATGTTTTTGTCGCTGCGATAGTTTATGCCCATGTTGTGGGTTTGATATCCACCATTCTCCCTTTGTGTGCAGATCAAAGTCCAGTCACCGTTTCTGAATCTGTATATAGCCTGCTTAGGGTCGCCCACAAGCAAGCAAGTTCCGCCGTTGCTTGCACAGTTGTTTATGAGCGGCTCAAAATTCTGGAACTGCACACTGCTTGTGTCCTGGAACTCATCGATCATGATATGTTTGACATCCTCGCCAATTCTTTCGAAGATGAACGGGGCGTCGCTCTCGTTTGTGAAGCGTTTAAGCAAAGGCTGAGTGTCGGCAATCATAAACAGATTGCGCTGCGAGAGCAGGTCTCTCGTTATCCCCATAATATCGACAAGCAGAGCCAGTTCGCTGATGTGTACTGTGAGAGCACGGAATCTGGATATTTCTTTTTTGCATCCGTCCATAGTCTTCAACACATCCCTTATCTCCATGGCAGGTATGGTTAAATCAACTGATTTGCATTTTTTCACGAATTCGCCTTTAAAACATTTGCTCACCACCTCAACATCGGTCGAATCAATAATATTCTGCTCTGTTCCGCAAAAATCCTTATTCGACAGAATATGAATGTGATATTTATAAGGGAAAGCGTCTTCGGTCAGATTATTGTCTTTAGAGATCAGCTTGAACTCATTCTGCTGATTTTTGACTTCAGTCATCAGAGAAGAAATCTGCTTATTCACTGAGTCAATCAGTTTTCCTATCTTATTTCTGGTATCCTGCGGGGTGCCCGATTCCACACCAAGATATTCCCTCATCACGGCATTCGATGAGAATTCCTCCTTATAGAGATTGGTGGCAAACTTCTGTATGTCGCCCTTCACGTTCCAGTGGCTGTTGTCGTCCATGCTGCCCTCGACAAACGCATAAATCCAGTTGTGGAGCATCTGGTCATTCTTAATCAAATCGAACAGCTGCTGAGTGGCCTCTGCAAGAACCGAATTCTGGTCCATCTCGACGTTCCAGAAGGAGCCGATGCCGAGTTCGCGTGCCATGTTTCGCAGCACCTTCTGGAAAAAGCTGTCGATGGTTCGTATGTTGAAGTGGCTGTAATCGTGGAGCAGCGAAGCGAACACCAATTTGGCTCTTTGCCTCAGCTTGTTCACATCGTTGTAGCCAAGTCTGTTGCACAGATGCTTCTCATATTCCAGTTTTTCTGTCAGCTTTTTGCCGCTGAACAGGTCAGGCTCTGAGCCTACCATCTGCAGATTGTCGAGGATACGGCTCTTCATCTCGCCAGTAGCTTTGATTGTGAAAGTTATGGCCAGAATGTGCTTGTAGTTGTCGACCGGGTAATCGGGATGCAGAAGCAGACAGATATACTCGAAGGCGAGTCTGAAGGTTTTTCCTGACCCCGCCGACGCCATAAACAAATGCTTCTGATTGTCATAATATTTACTGTTCTCCAAATCGGAATTTGATTCCGCCTTAACATTGTTAATATTCTCCATATCTCATTGTATTCTGATAACACAAAGATATTAAAAACAACGAAAAATGCCCCAATATAAGCCATTAAATCACAAAAAAAATCATCTGCCTGCATAGCTCATTTTTTTGTGGGTCAATTCCACGTTGGGCGTATATCCATCGGGAACTGTTCATTGAGACTGTACCTACTCAAATATCTCAGGACAATCTTTTAGTATTTGCTCATACATCTTTTGGTGTCCGGCGTCGTTAGGGTGCTCTCCACCTTCAAGTCAAGCCGAAAAATGTTAATCGGTTGACATACGTCAAGAAAATATGATTAAAAAATCATGTTGCAATCTGCCCAATTACAAGCAGATATGAAAAAAACGGACAAAAAAATTGATTTAAATCAAGAAAAAGTTTGCAGTTTTTCAAAAAACCACTAACTTTGTAGTGCAAACAAAACAGATAGATTTTTCATAGTTAAGGTTTAGGTTAATTGTGATGGAGTCATTGTGAAATGATTCCATCATTTTTTTTGCACAAAAAATTCGGGCGGTCAGCCACCCGGCAAACCAGAACAAATTTTGTACGTTCTATCCTAATTGCCACAAATTATATATATTTGCAAAGAGACAATGATTGGACTGTAGGGAAAATAAATTTCACTGTCTGACGGGTTTGTGAAATCAACAATATAATAACAAAAAATAGAAGATGGGATTATTGGATATGGTTATGGGCAACGCCGGAGAGGTTGACCTGAGAGAAATTGAAAAAGAGTTCTCCGAAATACTGATAGACGGTGAGATACTTGAACGTGCATTCTGCGTTGTCAGAGACAAGTGGGTATTCACAAACAAGAGACTTATCTTGCTCGACATTCAGGGCGTTACTGGGGCAAAGAGAGAGTATCACTCAATACCATACAAAGAGATTTCGCATTTTGGAGTAGAAACCGCCGGCACACTCGACGACGACTGCGAAATGACAATCTGCATCAGGGGCGGTGGCGCAATAAAGAAAGAGTTCACCAGAAAGACAAACATAAAGGAGCTGCAAAGACTGCTTGCTAAGCACGTGCTTTGATGACTCTTAAAAGAACAGACAAAGCAAGCCGCACAGATGACAGTTTCTGTGCGGCTTGTTATTTTTTTCAACGCCGTTTAATTGTGTCCTAAACCACCGACGTGTTTAATCGACTGCTATGCCATGGGCATGACACTTTGCCCGTCTCTTATTTCGACACTAATTTTATGACCGCTATTTCGGCCGGGCAATCAATGCGGAAAGGAGCTGTGCAGCCAAGTCCGGCACTGACATACAACATACGTCCGTCTTGATAATAGGCCCCATCGCACTCGTTGAAAGACAGGTTGGCCAGCGACCAGCCAAACAGCCTTATCTGGGCGGCGTGAGTATGTCCGGACAATGTTATCTGGGCGTGAGACTTTGGCAAGACCTCGGCCCGCCAATGGCTGGGGTCGTGGGTCATCAAAACAGTAAAAATGCCGTCGAGTCCAGCCATAGCCTTTTTCAGGTCACCCTTTTGAATGGTGACAAAACCCTGCTTGCCGTGTTTGTTGTCACAACCAGCAATGGCCAAATCATCGCCGCCACGGTGCATAACAATCGACTCGTTGCGCAGAACCCTCCAGCCAAGCACCTCGCGCTCATAGGCAGTCAAAGTGTCGGCCGCAGCACATCTCTGCTCGTTGTCGGCAAAATTGTAGATAAAGAAATCGTGGTTGCCCAGCACACTCACCACACCATCGCGCGCCTTAAGCTGTTTCAGGACACTCTCGTGCAGACGGATGTTGTTCATGTCTGAAGTGTTCATATCGCCTGTGAAAAGAATAATGTCGGCATTCTGCGCGTTGATTTTGTCGACAATCTGCTGCAAGGCCTCAGGACTGTCGTCGAACGAATCGACATGCAAATCGGATATATGGGCAATGCGATAACCATCGAACGCCTTTGGCACCTCGGCCGAGGCATATTCAACCTGGTTCACCTGCACCTTGAGCCTACCAACGTAATGCCCATAGGCCAGCGCTGCCCACACAATAGCCATCAAAATCAGAGCCACCATGCCAAAAGGCGCGTAAGGCGACCTGGAGCCGAATATTTTCCCGACAACAAAAGTTAGCAGCCAAAGAATGTTTGGCAGAAGAAAAGTCATAAATCCGAAGATAAGACCAATCCAAAACACAGACCTCCACCACATATGCAAGAGTAAATAATTATGTATTGCAAAGTTAGACACTGCGGCAGAAAAATATCAACAAAAAGAAGACATTTTATAATGTCTGATATACCCTCAACTATGAAATCAGACGAAACACCCCCACAAAAAAATGGTTTTGCGAATATTTGTTCAGATTAGTCGGCATTTCTGTCATTTTCGTATATTTGCCATATAACGAGGAGGAAACATCATGCTGAAACTTACACAACAACAAAGTCTGCAACAGAAACTGTCGCCACAACAGATCCAGATGATACACATGCTGGAGTCGAACACGCTGGAGATAGAAGAACGCATACAACAGGAACTGGTGGACAACCCTGTGCTTGAGGAGGTTGAGAGCAACAGCCGACGAGAAGAACTCCCGACAGAAGACAACGGCCGAAATGAGACCGACGGAGCATATGACGACGCCGACTTCTCGATGTCGGACTACAAGACCGACGACACGCCTTCATACAGAACAAACATCAACAACTACAGCAGCGACGACGACCAGCGTGAATCGCCACTGACCGAGAAAGAGTCGCTGCAGGACTTCCTGACCGAACAGATAAGGCTGAAAGACCTTGACGACACCACCATAGAGCTGTGCGAGTATGTCATAGGCAACATAGACCGCGACGGATATCTGCGCCGACCTGCCGACCGACTGGTGGATGACCTGGCATTTGCCGGACACGACGTGACGCTGCAGCAGATGCAGGATGCGATAGACATGGTCAGGAGTCTGGAACCAGCTGGCGTGGGCGCGGCCGACCTGCAGGACTGCCTTGTGCTGCAGCTGCAGCGCAAAAAAAAGACACTGACGGTTAAAAACGCCATAATTATCCTGAAAGAAAGCTTCGAAGACTTTGGCAAAAGACACTTCGACAAGATATTGCGCAGATACAGCCTCGACGAAGACGGAATGCATGACGTTATGATCGAAGTGGCAAAGCTGAACCCCAAACCCGGCGCCGGCTGGGAAAGCGGATTCGAAGGCAACAGCGTGCACATAACACCCGACTTTATTGTGGAATGCGACGGCGACAGCATTGTGATGAGCCTGAACAACGACAATATACCCGAACTTAGAATAAGCGAGGACTACAGCAACCAGCTCGAGGAACTGAGCAAAAACAGCAAGAACCAGAGCGAGGACATGAAAAACGGCGCACTTTACATAAAGCAGAAGATAGACTCGGCAAAATGGTTCATCAACTCTATAAAACAGAGGCAAGACACACTGCGCGCCACTATGGAGGCCATAATAAGCAAGCAGAGAGAATTCTTCATGACCGGCGACGACACCAAACTGCACGCCATGGTGCTGAAGGATATAGCCACAATGACCGGTTATGACATATCGACAATATCGAGAGTTTGCAGCAAAAAGTATGTGCAGACCGACTGGGGAGTGTTCTCGCTGAAACACTTCTTCTCGGAATCGATGCAGACCGAGAGCGGCGAGGAGATATCGAACAAGGAGGTGAAAAGCATACTTGAAGAGTGCATACAGAACGAAGACAAACGAGAACCGCTGACCGACGACCGCCTGTCTGAGATTCTCAAGGAGAAGGGATATGTGATTGCCCGACGCACCGTGGCAAAATATCGCACACAGATGAATATACCAACAGCCAACATGCGCCGCGAAATCTGAAGCACCAAAATCATGGCACTTATTGAAGCACTGCTGACTGCCAAACTCAAAAGAATGGTGGTCAGGACACTCAAGCTGGCACTGGCAACATTTTTTGCCACATCGGTGCTGGCCGTTATTGCATACAAGTTTATACCTGTATACTTCACCCCACTCATGGCCATCAGGGCCTGCCAGCAGATAGCTCAAGGCGAAAGGCTGACATGCCACAAAACATGGACGCCGATAAACAAGATATCAAAACACATGGTCACAGCCGTGGTGGCCAGCGAAGACGCCAAATTCATGAAACACCACGGATTTGACTGGGCCGGCATAAGCTCGGCCGCCAAGAAAAATCTGCAAAGCGACAAGAAACAAAAAGTGGGCGGAAGCACAATATCGCAACAGACCGCCAAGAACGTGTTTCTGTGGCAAAGACAGTCGTGGCTGCGCAAGGGACTCGAGGCCTACTTCACTGTGCTGATCGAGGTGTTCTGGGGGAAGGAGCGCATAATGGAGGTTTATCTGAACGTTATAGAAATGGGCGACGGCGGCATATATGGCGCACAGGCGGCCGCCGAACAACACTTTGGACGCGACGCCGCAACACTGACCCGCGGACAGGCTGCCCTGATTGCAGCCACACTGCCAAATCCACACCGATTCAGCGCAAAATCGCCGTCGGCATACGTATGGAAAAGACAGAACGCAATACTCAAAAACATGAATCTGGTTGGAGAGGTTAAATTGCACGATTAGACCGACGCACGGTTTGACACTAGCGCAAATTTTGATTACTTTTGCAACCGGCAACAAGACTATGTCTCCTCTCGATAAGGCAAGGGAGATACCTGATTGACACAGACAGAATTATATGGGAAAGATATATAAAATACCACTGGGATACCGCATACTGCGCCTGTATTCCAACAATTTCTATGGACACTGGTTCTCGACAATAGAAGTCAACGGACACGAAAACATACCCGAAGACGCTTCGGTGATTTTTGCGCCCAACCACCAGAACGCCTTTACCGACGCAATGGCCCTGCTTTCCACATCGCCCGAACCGGTGATTTTTCTGGCCAGGGCCGACCTGTTCAAGAAGAGCCTGCTGAACAAAATTCTGAGATGGCTCAGAATAATGCCGGCCTACAGAATGAGAGACGGAATACAGAACCTGAAGAAAAACGCCGAAAGTTTTGATGAGGCCGTCAGGGTGCTGATGCACAAAGAATACTTCTGCCTTATGCCCGAAGGCGGCCAGGACGAGAAGCGCAAACTACGTCCGCTGGTGAAGGGCATGTTCAGAATAGGATTCTCGGCTCAAAGCCAGTATGGCGAGACCGACACAGTCTGGATTGTGCCAACAGGAATAGACTATGGCAACTACGACCACAGCGGCAGCCACCTTATCATGAACTTTGGCAAACCAATAAGCATGAAGGACTATTACGCAATGTATGAGGAGAACGCGCCTGTTGCACAGAACAAGATACGCGACGAACTCTACAGCCGCATGGCTCCGCTGATGCTCAACATACGCACCGACGAATACTACGACGCCATATACACATCGGCCTACATCTGCAACCTTGAGCAGCTGAACAGCCAGAACTGGGACGACAACGAGACCAACAGACTAATAGCCCGACAGCAGATTGTGAAGTCACTCGACAGAGCGGCTGCCAACGAGGCCAACAAGAAAGACTTTGACGAACTCGCAACCCTTGCTAAACAATGGACCGAGCTGCACAGCAACATAGAACTGACGGCACGCACAATGGAGTGCGGAAAGCAGTTTGACGGGGCAATGCTGTCGTCGATAATATACGCAGTTGTGGGCCTGATACCGGCAGCATACAGCATGGCGCTGAACTGGCCGGTGGCAGCATTCATAAAATGGGGAAACAACAAATGGGGCGCCGAAGGCTTCTACAGTTCCGTGTCGCTTGCCGCATCGATGGTATTCTTCCCAATATGGCATCTTATTTTAGCAATTGCCGGCGGCATAAACGTGTACAATTACTTCGGACTGATAACCACAGTCTGCTTTCTTGTCTCGCTGCCAATGTCGGTGTTCTTCCTGCTGAGATACTACTGGAACACAAAATACCTGTATCACCGCCTCAAGAACACATTCGGCAACGACACACTCACCGAAAAGATAAAAGAAAAAGTGCAGCAGATAACAAAGCTGTGGCACGAAGACTGAAATCAACACCCATACTGACCAAGTGGAAGACTTTGAATTTGACATAAGAGACACGGCCGAGAAAAAGGAAAAGGACTACGAGAATGCCCTCCGTCCGCTAAGGTTCGACGACTTTGCCGGACAGGACAAGAACATAGAGAACCTTAAAATATTTGTTGCGGCCGCCAAAATGCGAAAGGAACCGCTCGACCACACCCTGTTCTACGGTCCGCCAGGACTTGGAAAGACAACTCTGTCGAACATCATAGCCAACGAGCTTGGCGTTGAGTTCAAGCTGACATCTGGTCCGGTGCTCGACAAAGCAGGCGACCTGGCCGGAATATTGACCAACCTGAGTCCGAACGCGGTGCTGTTCATTGACGAGATTCACCGTCTGAGCCCAGTTGTGGAGGAATTTCTGTACTCGGCAATGGAGGATTTCAGAATAGACATAATGCTCGACAAGGGACCCAACGCACGCTCAATACAGTTTGACCTGAACCCTTTCACGCTGGTTGGAGCCACAACCAGAAGCGGACTGCTGACGGCGCCGCTCAGAGCCAGATTCGGAATCAAGTGCCACCTTGAATATTACGACGCCGAGACACTGGCGCACATTGTTGAACGAAGCGCATCGCTGCTGAAAATGCCGTGCCAGTATGACGCCGCCTACGAAATTTCGCGCCGCAGCCGTGGCACACCACGTATAGCAAACGCAATACTGCGCCGAGTGAGAGACTTTGCCCAGGTGAAAGGCAACGGCAAAATAGACCTTGAGATAACAAAAATTGCACTGAAGGCACTGAACATCGACGAATACGGACTTGACGAGGTGGACAACAAACTGCTGACAACAATGATTGACAAGTTTGGCGGCGGACCCGTGGGACTCTCCACAATTGCCACAGCAATGGGCGAGGACGCCGAGACGGTCGAAGAGGTGTATGAACCATTCCTGATTATGGAAGGATTCATAAAACGAACACCAAGAGGACGCGAAGTGACCGACCTGGCATTTGAACATCTGGGCCGCACCAGACGTCCACGGCAGGCAAGTCTGTTCGACGAAGAAGGATTCTGAATTAAGACATAAAACAAAAAAATAATAGCGGGCAAAAAAATTGTCTGAAACTGCACAAAAGGATATATTTGCACCCGCGCCAAAAAACGGGTCACGCACAGCGGCACCCGAATTGGCACAGAGACGTAAAGCAAGATATAATGAAAAAGAACATTGCAATCGTAGCAGGAGGAGACCAGAGCGAGGTTGTTGTGTCGCTTAAGAGCGCACAAGGACTGTATAGCTTCATGGACAAAGAGATGTATGACCTGTATATAGTGACCATAATAGGTCAGGAGTGGCAGGCCGAGCACAACAACCAAAAGTACCCGATAGACAAAAATGACTTCAGCTTCATGCTGAACGGCAACAAAATCAAGTTCGACTGTGCCTACGTAACCATTCACGGTGTGCCAGGCGAAGACGGCAAACTGCAGGGATATTTTGAACTGATAGGCATGCCCTACACCTGCTGCAACGTGCTGGCAGCATCTGTAACATTCAACAAATATGCATGCAACCACTACCTGAAAGACTTCGGAGTTCCAGTGGCAGACTCAATACTGGTGCGCCGCGGACAGAAAATAGACGAAGACGCAATAGTTGAACGCATAGGCCTGCCATGCTTCATCAAGCCAAATGCCGGCGGCAGCAGCTTTGGCGTGACCAAGGTGAAGAGCAAGGACCAGATAAGCCTGGCAATAGGCAAAGCACTGGGCGAGGGCGACCAGGTGCTGATTGAAGGCCTGATGACAGGAACCGAGATAACTTGCGGCATATACAAAACAGCACAACGCACAGTGGTGCTGCCAATAACCGAGGTCGTCAGCCACAACGAGTTCTTCGACTACGACGCAAAATACAAAGGACAGGTTGACGAAATAACACCTGCCCGCCTGAGCAGCGACGTCACCAAGAGAGTGCAGCAGCAAACCGAGCTGATATATGACGCACTGGGCGCACACGGACTGATACGCGTGGACTACATAATACTTGAGAACGGTACCATTAGTCTGCTCGAGGTCAACACAAACCCAGGCATGACAGCAACAAGCTTCATTCCGCAGCAGGTGCGTGCAGCAGGTCTGGACATCAAGGATGTTATGACCGAGATAATAGAAGACAGCATAGCTGCCAAACACAAACAGAACTAATAGGAGATGGCTTTATATCCAAACCTGATAAAAGAGGCGCTGAGCCACGTCAGATATCCCGGCTCTGGCAAAAGCGTGATTGAAGAAGGACTGCTGGGCGACGACATGCGCATAGACGGAATGAAGGTAAGCTTCAGCCTGGAGTTCAAAAAGGAGAAAGACCCATTTGCCGCATCGCTTGTCAAAGCCTGCGAGCAGGCAATCCTGACATATGTGGGTCAAGATGTGGACATCAAGGGCAACATCAGCTGCACATTCAAGCAGGTTGCAAAAGTTGACCCAGAGAATCCGCTGCCTGGCGTGAAAAACATAATAGCAGTGTCGAGCGGAAAAGGCGGAGTGGGCAAATCGACAGTCAGCGCCAACCTTGCCGTGGCACTTGCCAACGCAGGATACAAAGTGGGCCTGCTCGACGCCGACATCTTTGGACCGTCAATTCCAAAGATGTTTGGCATTGAAGACGCAAGACCAGTGGCAACCGAGGTGGACGGACGCGAGATGATAGAACCGGCCGAGGCCTTCGGCATCAAGATTCTGTCGATAGGTTTCTTTGTCAACAAGGAGGATGCTGTGCTGTGGCGCGGCGGAATGGCCAGCAACGCGCTTCGCCAACTGATATGCGAGGGCAACTGGGGCGACCTGGACTACTTTGTGCTTGACCTGCCACCAGGCACCAGCGACATACATCTTACACTTGTTCAAACACTTGGCATAACAGGAGCAGTGGTTGTCAGCACACCGCAGCAGGTGGCACTGGCCGACGCCAGAAAGGGCATAAGCATGTTCAGAAGCGACAAGGTCAACGTGCCTATATTGGGACTGGTGGAGAATATGGCTTGGTTCACACCTGCCGAACTGCCACAAAACAAATACTACTTGTTTGGCAAGGAAGGCTGCAAACAGCTGGCCGAGGAAATGGGAGTGAAACTGCTTGGACAGATACCTATAGTGCAGAGCATATGCGAGGGTGGCGATGCCGGAAAACCAGTCGCGACAAATGCCGACAGCATAACAGGCATGGCCTTTGCCCAACTTGCCCAAAATGTGGTTGAACAAGTGGAAATACGCAACAAAAACTTGGCTAAAACCGAGAGAGTGCACACCCACAAATAAACAAAGAGAACACAGGGCTGAGTTATGAAACCGCCTGCAGCGCAACATACCTCTGCCCCACCACTTTTATACAGAATAAAGTGACACGCCGTCTTGGGTGTGGCACTTTTTTTTGCGGATGAACATGTGCCACAAAATAAGGCTGAGGCTCGTAAAAAAGACTATGGCACGGCCAACTCTGGCTGCTGTTTTGAGTTCAAAAGAAAATAGGAGTTGCACATACAATAAAAATGAGTATATTTGCGTTGCTAAAGAAGTAATAATTTATATAATAGGAAAAACAAAATGAAGAAACTCTTGAAATTGGTTGCCATAGCAGCAACAGTGGTAGCATCGGTTGTAGCAACATCGTGCAGCAGCGACAGCAGCGAGGAATTGAACGCATTCTATGACGCAAGTCCGGCTGATTTCAAAGAAAAGCTGGAGACACTGCAGGCTGCAGGTGCCGACTATGTCATCATAGACTACCGCTCGGCCGAAGACTATGCAGAAGGCCACATTACAGGCGCAATAAACAAGCAGGCTACTGCACAGAACACACAAAGCAACTCGTCAGAGTGGTGCACATGGCTAAAGAACGCATATCCAACAACAACATACATCATGCTCTACGGTCAGGACGCATCGCAAGAGTATTATGTTGCCGGCCGTGTTTCTAAGCTGGGCTACGGCAAGTCTCACACATGGAGCTTGACTAACGGATATGCTGCCTGGGCAGCTGCTTACCCAAGCGAGGTGACTAAGTAATCAACAGAGACAATATAAGAAAATGGGGATGCATTTTTTTGCATCCCCATTTTTTTGTTTCAACACCGCACAAGCCGGATTCACAGAGCATCACATAACGCAGACAGTGCGGCTCGCAATGCCCAACGCAACGGTGTGAAAAATGAAGTCTGACTTGATGACTTGCCCAAGGTGTTATAAGAAAGATTGCCCGAATTAGCATTTTTGTTGGTATCTTTGCCGAAAAGACAACAAAAACACAGCGACAAAGATGGCAAAATCCGAGGGCTTGACGCCCATGATGCAGAAATTCTGGGAAATGAAAAGCCAGAACCCCGACGCAATACTGCTGTACAGGGTGGGCGACTTTTATGAAACATACGGCAGCGACGCCATAACAGCATCATCCATTCTGGGCATAACACTTACACACCGCAGCAACGGCGGAGTTGTTGACACCGAAATGGCCGGATTTCCACACCACGCGCTCGACACCTATCTGCCAAGACTGGTACGTGCAGGCAAACGTGTGGCCATCTGCGACCAGCTCGAAGACCCAAAGCTGGCAAAGGGTCTTGTCAAGAGAGGACTGACAGAACTGGTTACGCCAGGAGTGTCGTACAGCGACACCGTGCTCGACTTCAAAGAAAACAACTTTCTGGCCGCAATACACTTTGGCAAAATAGACAAAGAAGACGGAGCCGGAGTGGCATTTCTGGACATATCGACCGGCGAATTCCTGACCGCACAAGGCAGCTATGACTATGTTGACAAACTGCTGAGCAGCATGCAGCCCAAAGAGGTGGTCTATGAGCGCACCAAGCGGAACCTGTATGCCGAAACATTTGGCACAAGATACTGCACATTCGAAATGGACGACTGGGTATTCACCAACGAATGCGCACACGACCGTCTGCTGAAACAGTTTGAAACAGCCAACCTGAAAGGATTCGGAATTGAAGACATGACACTGTCGGTGGTGGCATGCGGCGCCATATTCTGCTATCTTGACCAGACAATGCACAACAAGGTTGCCCACATAACCCACATAGCCAGAATAGACGGCGACAACTATGTGTGGCTCGACCAGTTCACCACACGCAACCTTGAGCTGTTTGGCGCAATGTATAAAGGCGGCAAATCTCTGGCCGACACGCTCGACATGACGGTCTGCCCAATGGGAGCACGCATGCTGCGCCGATGGGTCAGCTTTCCGCTGAAAGACGTGCGACCAATACGCCAAAGACTCGACATTGTTGAAACACTATACAGCAACGACCAGCTGTCGGCACAGATAGAAGAAAACCTCAGAGCACTTGGCGACCTTGAGCGAACAGCAAGCAAGGTGAGCGTGGGCCGAGTCAGCGCACGCGAAATGGTGGCGCTGAAGATAGCACTGATGGCACTGAACCCAATCAAAGACGCATGCCAGGAGTCGGACTGCGAAGGTCTGAAAAAACTGGCCGACAAAATAAACCCTTGCGACTCGGTCAGCCAGAAGATAGCCAACACACTGGTTGCCGATCCGCCAGGACCAAACACAAAGGTTGGACTGATAGCCACAGGCGTGAACACAGAGCTCGACGAACTGAGAGAAATATCACACAACAGCAAAGGATATCTGATGGAAATTCAGCAACGCGAGAGCGTGAACACCGGAATCCCAAGTCTGAAAATTGCATACAACAACGTATTCGGCTACTACATCGAGGTGCGCAACACCCACAAAGACAAAGTGCCTTCAACCTGGATCAGAAAACAGACTCTGGCCAACGCCGAGCGATACATAACCGAGGAACTGAAGGAATATGAAGAAAAAATACTCGGAGCCGAGGGACGCATAGAGTCGCTCGAGGACACAATATTCCGCGACCTGATTGCCGAAGTGGCCGAATATGTGCCTATGCTGCAAACCGATGCGGTGATGGCCGGACAGCTCGACACCATGCTGTCGTTTGCAAAAGTGGCAAAAGCCTACAACTACGTCAAGCCCGAGGTCAACGACAGCGAGATTATCGACATCAAGCAGGGACGCCACCCTGTTATAGAACGCCAGCTGCCAGTAGGTCAGGAATATATAGCCAACGACCTGACGCTCGACAGCAACGACCAGCAGATAATGATGATAACAGGTCCGAACATGGCCGGAAAATCGGCCCTGCTGAGACAGACTGCGCTGATTGTGCTCATGGCCCAAATGGGCTGCTATGTGCCGGCCAAAGCCGCAAGCATTGGCGTGGTGGACAAAGTGTTCACACGCGTGGGGGCGTCGGACAACATATCCATGGGCGAATCGACATTCATGGTCGAGATGAACGAGGCAGCAAGCATCATCAACAACCTGAGCCAGCGCAGCCTGGTGCTGTTTGACGAGCTGGGACGAGGCACAAGCACCTACGACGGAATCTCGATTGCATGGGCCATTGTGGAATACATTCACGAGAACCCCAATGCCCACGCCAAAACACTGTTTGCAACACACTATCACGAACTGAACGAGATGGAGAAAACGTATCCAAGAATACGCAACTACAACGTCAGCGTGAAAGAGGTAAACAACAAAATTATATTCCTAAGAAAACTTGCCGCAGGCGGCAGCGAACACAGTTTTGGTATTCATGTGGCAAAAATAGCCGGACTGCCAAAGAATGTTGTAGACCGCGCCAACGATGTGCTGAAACAGCTCGAGGCAGCGGCCAAAGACTCGGAATTCAGCGCCGACAAACCACAGACACAGAACATCAACGCAGGCATGCAGCTAAGCCTGTTCCAGCTAGACGACCCAGTGCTGTCGCAGATAAGAGACGAGATAATAGGTCTCGACATAAACAACCTGACACCAATGCAGGCACTGCAGAAGCTGAACGACATAAAACATATACTGACAGGCAGAAACGACTAAACACCTTCGTCAGCCCGAGCCGCATCGGCATCAAGGCCGGCCAAAATTCTGTCGGCGTAGGGCAGCGAGCTGTTCTCAAGATAAGTGCGCAGACTGATTGCGTTCGACTGGAACAGACGCATAAGCGTGTCGTCCATCAAGGCTCGGAAGGCAGGAGTGTCGGTGCTCTGGATTATGGCATTGTCGAAGTCAACCCCACGAATCACATCGGGGTCATAGACACTGACTGAATGAGCCGAATTGTCGCCATAAGTTCTGACATACTGCTTTGCCGTGAAAAACTGCCTTATAATCTGCACCAATCTTCGGTCTCTTAATCTTATGAAATCGTTGAACGAGGCAATATAGTCGAGCGTGTTCACAGCACTGTTCTGGCTTTGCTGCGCATAGAGCGAGCTTGGAGTGCCGCTGACCGACTCCTTGCCCTGGGCCGCACCGTGCACACCGCCAATGTCGGCCATCAGTCCAATCTGCATTCTTATCATCTCGAGCAGTCCGCCGTGCACCGCTCCATTCGAAATCTGCTGCGGAATCTGGGCACCCGCCCTTGTTTTAATCTTAATCACACCGTTATACCGACTCCACTCCTCGGCAATATCCTCAATGCTGTAATCCTCGGGGATACACTCCTCGGGCACAAGCAGAACACCCTTGGCGCTGGCCCCGTTGACAAAATCAAACATAATCATGTTGCGGTTTATCATCTTCTGCTGGTCAATCAAATCCTCGACAAGTCCCCAGCACTCGCCATCGAGCATGGGGTAGAAAAGAAAAACATAAGGATGAGAGCCGTGGGCATAAGGACTCGGCCCCGAGAACAGAGTATGCCCCGACGGACTTACATGCCTGCAATTCCAGACCGTTGCAAACCTCTGCCCCACCTCTATCTGCTCAATCGGCGGCATGTGCATAGCCCTGAGCCTGTTCTGCCGCTCAATATCGGCGCGCCTGTCGGCCGGCAAACAATAGCATGAGCCATCAATCGGGTCGTGGCACACCAGCTGCCACTGATGAGTCTTGCTCCACACCTCTATCACCCTGCACTTGCCAGACGGCACCGACTGCAACAACGACAACCTGCGCAGATTGTCGGCGGCCACAGTGGCCTCGGTCTCAGCCCCACCGTCTTCACCATAAACAAGTCTGAGCCTTTGCTCATCGGCCCTGTTGTGAGCATAGACAGCCACAAGCTGCTCAAAAGACATGTCGGCAACCTCACCCACAAAATCCACATCGTCGTTCTGCAGCTCCTCGTGGTCGGTATTCAAAAAAAAACGATTTGGATTGACTGCCACAAACTGCGGCACCGCCTTGCCTGCCTCATCATCGACAGCAAAAGCAGTCTTATATACAGCGCAACCGCTGATCAGGAACTCCTCGAGCTGGCGAGCATCTCGATTGCGCCAGTCGTTCATGTCGAGCACCGACTCCAAAGCGGCAGTCATCATCTCGGCCGCCTGCTGTGCGTCGCGATTGCGGGCATAGACCATAGGCTTGGACGGATTGTGCCTGTATTGACCAATAAGATTGCGCAACTGCGGACGAATCATGTTCTGCTTAAGAGCCGGACGCCCTTGCATCTCGATATACTGCTCCTCGGTGAGTATGCGTCCGTTAACATTAACCACATCGCACCACTGCCTGCCGCGATAGAAATCGACAGCCCTCTGTCTTCTGCGTCTGAACGACTCCATAGCAGAGAAATAGGTGTTGGCCTGCTGAATAAGCCGAGAATTCAGAAGCAAAGACTGCTCGTCGTCGGCAACTGTTGCCCCCTTTACATTAAATTCCATATACAAATCATAATTACAGTTTTCAAACCAGACAAAAATATGACCTGCAATGGGCAGCCGGTGGTTAAAACAGAAAAATAAGGAAAAGCGCGCGGCAAACTGGCGGCACTCACAACCCAAGCAAAATCGCCCACAATCATCACACGACATGTTTTTGCATCCCTAAAAAATCACGATAATGTGTATATTTGCACAAAACATATCAACCAAGACAACAATGAGATTTGAAGAGGAGAAGACCGAAGCAGTGAACCTGCTGAAGGAACTGATTGCAATTCCGTCGACCAGTCGCGACGAGACAGCCGCTGCCGACCATCTGCAACAAGTGATGGAGATGCGCGGACTGCAGGTATGCCGCAAGGGCAACAATCTGTGGACCATGGCTCCGGCTCCAGAAGACAACAAGCCAACCCTGCTCATCAACGCACACATAGACACCGTCAAGCCAGTGGCCGGATGGCAAACCGACCCATTCTGCCCTACTGAAAAAGACGGACGCATATACGGACTTGGCAGCAACGACGACGGTGCAAGCCTTGTTTCGCTGCTGGCCGTGTTCGGACTGCTTTGCCAGCACAACCAGCCATATAACCTTGTGTTTGCGGCATCGGCCGAAGAGGAAGTGAGCGGAAAGAACGGCATGGAGAGCCTGTTGCTCGACCTCCCACCTATCTCGCTGGCCCTGGTGGGCGAACCAACCGGCATGCAGATGGCAACAGCCGAGAAAGGACTGATGGTTATTGACGCCACAGCCATAGGCAAAAGCGGACACGCCGCACGCAACGAGGGCATAAACGCCATATACAAAGCAATCGACGACATCAACTGGATAAGAAACAACGAACTGCCGCTAAAAACCGACCTGCTTGGACCAGTGAAGATGACCGTCACCATGGTTGAGGCCGGAACACAGCACAATGTGATTCCAGACAGGTGCAAGTTTGTTATAGACGTGCGCAGCAACGAGTGCTACACCAACCAGGAAATACACAAGATTCTGCAGGAAAACCTGAGCAGCCAGCTCGAGCCAAGATCGTTCAGACTGAGCTCGTCGAGAATAGACACCGACAACCCTATGGTGCAGAAAGCACTGAGCATGGGCATAGGCACATTCGGCTCGCCAACACTGTCGGACCAGGCACTGATGCACGATTTCCAAAGCGCAAAAATGGGTCCCGGACAGTCGTCGAGATCGCACACCGCAAACGAATATATCGAGGTTGACGAGATATATCAGGCAATCGACACATACTATGACCTGCTCGACCAACTGAAGATAGACTGAAATGGCCACTAAAAAACAAAAATATTATGTGGTGTGGGTCGGCATAAAGCCTGGAGTTTACGACAACTGGGCCGACTGCAAAAAGCAGGTCGACTGCTACCTGGGCGCACGATACAAAAGCTTTGAAACCATTGATGAGGCCAACCAGGCCCTGGCCGACGGCTGGGAGACGCACGTAAAGCTGTCGAAACAGTCGGAAAAACGCGAAAGGGAAATGATCGAGGCCGGCGACAAACCTGTTATGCAGGCGCTGGCCGTTGATGCCGCCTGCAGCGGAAATCCTGGCAACATGGAATACAGGGGCGTGCTGGTGGAGAACGGACAGGAGATATTCAGAATAGGCCCATACAAACAGGGCACAAACAACATTGGCGAATTCCTGGCAATTGCCCACGGACTGGCCGTTCTGAAGAAAAAAAACTGCCCTTACATAATATATTCTGACAGCGAGAACGCAATATCGTGGATAAGACAGAGAAAGTGTAAAACCAAGCTCGAGGAGAACGAAATAAACAAACCACTGTTCGACCTGGTGCGCAGGGCCGAGGCTTGGCTTAACAATAACACATACACAACCGAAATACGCAAATGGCAAACCAAACTGTGGGGCGAAATTCCTGCGGACTTCGGCCGTAAATAAGCAAAAAGAAACAATGTCAATAGTTGTAGAAAATCTGAGCAAGAGCTACGGCAAACAGCAGGTGCTCAACAATATATCCTTCAAGATTGAAAAGGGCGAGATTGTAGGCTTTCTGGGCAAGAACGGCGCCGGAAAGAGCACCACAATGAAGATAATAACCGGATACAGAAAAATGGATTCGGGCAGGGTTTGCGTGTGCGGCAACGACATTGCCGAAAATCCGATGCAAGCCCGCCGATGCATAGGCTATCTGCCAGAGCACAACCCTATCTACCCCGACATGTATGTCAAGGAGTATCTCACCTTTGTGGCCAAAACATATGGCATGGACAACGCAACAAAAAGGGTTGAGGAGATGATAGACCGCACCGGCCTGCGACGCGAGTGCCTCAAAAAGATAGGCACACTGAGCAAGGGCTACAGGCAAAGGGTGGGACTGGCACAAGCACTGATTCACGACCCCGAGGTGCTGATACTTGACGAGCCGACAACCGGACTCGACCCCGCACAGATTGTGGAGGTTAGAAACCTAATAAAGGAGGTTGGCGAGCAGAAAACAGTGATGCTGAGCACACACCTGATGCAAGAGGTCAGCGCAATATGCAGCCGCGTGATTATGCTCAACAACGGCAAAGTGGTTGCCGATGCTGCCGAAAAAGACATTGTCAGCATGAACGCCGACAGCACACTGACGTTTGCCGTGCAGTTCAGTCAGGCTGTCGATGCCGAAGCACTGAAGCAGATTGAGAACGTGATGAGCGTGAAGCAGATTGACCAGACATCGTTTCTGCTTGCAAGCAACACCGACATATCGGCCCAGATATTCAAATTTGCTGTCGATAACAAGGTGTCGCTCAAGAGCATGACCCAGCAGGAACGCAATCTTGAAGATGTGTTCCGCGACCTCACTTCTGGCAAATAAATCTTCTGGCAACATAACAAAAAGCAGCACAGCCACCATCTGGTGGCTGTGCTGCTTTCATATTATTCCGTCCAGATATTACATCTGCCGCGTTTTATTTGCACACATCATCTGGCTCATAAACAATAACACTCTGCAGGCAGGTGGTGCTCAGTCCGTCCTTGGCTGCAGTGACGGTGACAGTTGTTTTTCCCACTGGGAAATCACCCTTAATCACGTTGCCGCTGACATAGTATTGCGAAGGCGAGATAGTCCACTCATAGTCTGAAGCCGTTCCATGCTTGAATGTTGGCAGAGGAATCTCTGAAACCACATCGGCCTTAAGAGCGTAGTTCTTGCACTCGAATCCAAACACAGGCTCCACCCTGACGGTTGTCTGGCATGTTGCCGACGAGTTACCGCAACTGCTGGCAACCGACCATGTGACCACCGATTCGCCATACGGGAACACATCAGTTATGTATATGCTGCCAGTGCCTATTTTTGCCAGTTTTTCGGCACCGCTGCCTATCTTGTATGTGATGCTCTCAAGGTCGCAATCGTTGGTTGCAGTGCCCAGGTTGACAGTGGCTGTTATGTCGGCCTCACCGTCGACAATCTGAGTGGCTGCAGCACCAGTGCACACAGGAGCGTTGCCACACACATAGTGCATCACAGTGTCCTGGCAGCATCCCTTGTTCTCCACAATCAGCGCTACCCACTGTCCGCAATCTTTTATGGTTGCTGTCAGAGTGGCACTTGTGCCTGCTGCCGCAGTCTGCACGCCAACAGCGGGCTGATTGTCTTGGCCGTAGGTTGAAGGGTATATCCTCCACTCATACGTCAAGATGCCGTCGCCGGCTGCGGTGGTTGTGGCCGAACCGTTAATGGTTATGGTTCCGTCGTCATTCTTGGCGTAAGTGAAATCGGCCTCAACATCCATATAAGTGATTACTCCCTTCAGTTCCTCCTCGTCGCCTGCATTAGGCACGAACACCGAAACCTTTGTTGGCAGAGCCGGATAATCAGGATTGAGCACAGAAAGCTTGCTTTTGTTTCCCAATTCAGTGCGCTCGCCCACACCCTTCTCAGTTGTAATTTGCAACGTATAGGATGAGAACTCGTCGCTGGCAGCAATATCAATGATACCGCTGTTTTTGCAATATGTCACACTCGTGTATGGCAGCACCAGCACACTTTGGTGGCAGTAGCCCGTATGTCCGTAGCTGTCTGTTCCCTTCCAGTATATCAAATCACCATTCTTGAACTTATGTGTGAACTGAGCATCGCCAGTGAAGTCATTGTATGATTCTCCGTCGAGACTATAAGCAAAACTAACCATGTTGCAATTGTCCTGCACATCGGGTTTGCTTGCCTGCGTAACGGTGATTGTTGCATAGTCAAGGTCAACATCGTCGACCTGCTGCACAATCTTCACAGTTCTGCAGGCAGGAGCCGACAAGTCTTTCACACTTATATTGCGCTGGCATGTGCTCAAATTATCGTTAGAGTCATAGAACTTCCAATAGTGGGTGTAGGTGTTTCCAAGCTCGTAGGTTGAAACCAGAGTAGGGTCATAATCGCTAAAGTTTGTGCCGTCGGTGCTGAACAGAATCTTCTGCACCGAGCAGTTGTCGGTGATGACCGGCTTCAGTTTTGCAAGTTCAACATCGGCCTTGCAGTCCTTTTCAACATCGATAGTGGTGTCGCTGGCAACGCATTGCGGAGCGGTGTTGTCGGTCAGATGGATAGTCTGCGAGCATGTTCCGGTTGTTCCAAACACATCCTGCACCATCCAGTAGACCTTGTCGCCATCCTTAAAATTGGCTGTAAAAGAGCTGCCATTTTCAATCTGCTCATACAAGTCGTAGGTGTTAAGTCGGTAATACACCCCGCTGAGTCCGCACCCCTCGTCAATATCAGCCGGAGTGCCTACGCTCACATCGGCCTTGCAGTTGCTCTGCATCTCGGCCGTGATGTCATTAGCAGAACAAGAAGGCATCTTGTTGCTCTTGAAGATGATTATTTTTTTGCAATTGGTGTCAATAGTGAGCATATATGCAGTCTTGGTGTATGTGCAGACTTTCATAGGATTCTCTGATGCTGTCAGACCATCGTACGAGAGCGAATAGCTTGAACCACCCTGCAGGTCGGTGGGCAGAATGTCATAGAGCCTACCTGTAAACGAACACTCTCCGTCGTCAAAATTAAGCACCACTTGCTCATAATTCTCACCGCAGTTGTTTGGCGCACCCCAGACGGCAACCACAGGCAGCAGGCACGAGATGAAAGTAAGTGCCACTCTCTTTATTCCAAAATTCATCATAATTCCGTTCCTCCTGGTTTCATTAGAATTTGTTGTCGCAATGCTCACCGACCACATACTTGTTCACATAGACATCGGTGCTGCATGTGGTCTCCTTGCCGCAGGCAATAACAGTCCAAGTGAAGGTGTTTTTGCCTATTGTCCAGTCACTCACCGTCAGTTTAACAGCCTTGCCGTCGGCGCTGATCGGATTGTTGGCCGTAGGCGCGTCGCTGTCATAGAGCACGTAACCGTCGGCATTTTTAAGCTTGAAGTTAGCCACCGGATAGCTGACCGTCGGTATGTCGAGCTTCATCTCATCCTCCTGAGTGAAATAATAGTTTGAGCAGTCAAGCTCCAAATCATTTAGCTGCACAGTCGATTTGCAAGTGGCCACCACCTCGCCAGTCAGTGTGTAGGTTGCCTTCCAGTTCACCACATCGCCGTCTTCAAACTCCAAGGCGGCAAGCTCAGACACCTGGCGCAAATCAGACTCTGAGTTCTTTGTCCACTGCACATTTATCAGGCTCAGACACGAGCCGAAATCCGGCTTGGTGAATATCTCGCCGCTGACCAGACAGCCGTCTGTTGGATAAGCCTTAAGCACCTTGTCGGCGCAGCTCAATTCGTTTAGCTTAAACACAGCGGTGTAGTGCACCTCTTTTGCCGCCTTAGCGTCATATTCGGTTATTGTGTAGCTTGTTGATTTATAGATACCAGGTCCGTAGTTCTCCTCACCGGCAGCGTCACCCTTCACCCATCCGCTGAAGGTGTAGCAGTCGGCATACTCGCTTTTCAGGGCCACATCGAGCTGCAAGGCTGTGGTCATGCCGGTTGTGGTGCGGAAAGGTCCGCCCAAATACTTAGAGCCATAGGCACTCAAATCGGCCACCCCATCAGGATAGCAGTGCAAATAGAATTTGTTGAAACCATTGCCTATGTCGGTGTATCTGGCATTGTACTTGTTCCCACTATTAAAAGTCACCCATAGCGGATTGGAGCCGGCAACCACTTCGAGCGATGTGGCCTTTGTTGCATTATCGTCTTTCACAAACACCGCCAACTCGTGGGAAACACCGCTGCAGCTGGGGCCGGTGAAACAAACCTGGTCTGGCAAAGCTATCGGAATGGAAGAGCCGACAGGTCCGCTGATGACCAGCCTGTTTCCGCTGTTGCTTACAACCTTGTAGCAGCCAGTGCACGAAGCATTTGCCTCGTCGAGCGATGCGTTGACTGTGCTCAGCACCTGAGACCACGTTATGGCGCTACTGTTACTGCCATTCCAATGGCGGAAGGTGATTGTTATGCTGCAATCGTCGGCATAGGCTGCTGCCTGAATCATCAGCAACCCAACAAAGCATTTTAGCCTTGAATATATGTTCATATTTTCTTTCATACAGTTGTCTTTGTCAGGTCAGCCCTTAGGGCTGACACACACCAATGGATAAACGTGCGAAGCAGCTGCGGCAGACAAACAGCCTGAGCGCCTACTGCAAAAGCACAACCACTTCAGCGCATTAGTCCATATTTATAAATATTTCAAGCAAAATTACACTATATCACAATATTTTAATATTGCAAAAACCAATATTTTCACATAGTCACCACCCTACTGCACAAAAAAAACGCTCCTAGGCCGGCTGATTGACATAGGAGCGCATATTTTGGCTGCACCGCATATTTTTTATGCTGAAGCAGCGCAAATAAGTTTTAATCAGAACACATAACCAATGTTGAGCCACCAACCCAGCTTGTCGGTGCGGTTGCTGTAGTTGAACTGCATTGACAGCGGTCCGAACATTGTGCGATATGAATATTCGAGCGCCACACCATAGAGCTCGTCCTCGCTGATAAAATCGGCAAGATGACGGCTCGACCTTCCATAGTTGGCAATGGCCGAAACATAGTGATTTTTATAACCCACTCTGTATCTGAACGTCATGCCCACGGCGGCAAATTTTGAGTCGGTAAGCTCATAACGGTTGATACCCACAAAAGGCAACTGCTCCGGACTGTAGTGTGCAAAGATATTTGAGCCGCCAATCATGTTCTGGTCGCCAAGTCTGAACACATCTTCCTCGGTTATCATTCGTCCCCAGAAGGCCGGTGTTATCACGAATCTGTCTGTCACCGGAATATAATCCTCCCACAAGCCATAGAGTGTGAACATTCCGCAGTCGCTGTCGGCATATTTCACGCCGTCGTCTGTTTTGTATATAAACTTAATATTCCACTTCTGCCCGTGAGTAGGCATGATGCGCTCGTTGCGGCTGTCGTAGTTGAGCGACACGTGATAGTTTATGTGCTCCTCGAAGTCGTATGACGGCACACGGACATCATAATCAAGAATGTCTGACACAGAGAGCACATTGTCGAAGTATCTTTTCTCGTAGAACACAGACATTGAGTATTTTATCTTTCGGCCGCTGCCCACAAAGCTGAGCTTAGCGTAGTGCTCGTGATAGTCCCAGTCTAGGGCCCTGTATCCCTCTTCATAGAGCTTAGTCTCGTTGTAGCTGAACTTATAAGCTGCATTGAGTCTCCATCTTCTGGCGGTCTGGATTGAGGCATTGAGGAATCCGAAACTTCGTTTACCCAATCTCATATCAAACTGCACTATCGGGTTAAGTTTGACATCGAACTTGTAGTTGGTGCCCAGATACACCGAAGCAAGCTCCTCGTTGTCGATGCGAACACCCAGACCTAAAGTTGCGCCCTTGTCCTTCATCTTGGCCGAGCCCACAACCTTTTGGGCTTTTTTAGGCACCCTTTTAGGCACATATCTGTTTATGGTGGTGTCGGTTGGCGAGACGCCGAGGTTATATCTCAGCACTGCAAGTTTTTCGGCATTTTCGCGTGCGGAGACCTCACCTCGGTCAATAAGCGAGCGGAGAGCCTCGGTCGAGAAGCTTCCGGCGTTGTAACCCTCGGTGTCGACGTTTATCAGCACATCTGTCTGCATTTTGTTTTCCTCTATTTTGTTGTCGACCAGCATATCCACCAGGTGGAACAGCACATCTGTGCCCTTGTCGAAATCCTCGGATGTGGTTTTTCCGGTCACAGGGTCCAGTGTAACGCCTATAACAATGTCGGCACCCATGCGTCGGGCAAAGTCAACCGGAAAGTTGTTTGACACGCCACCATCTACCAGCACATAGTCGCCATATCTGACCGGACTGAACACGCCCGGTATGGCCATACTTGCCCTTATGGCACCTGCAAGTTTTCCCTTTGAGATGTTAATCTCCTGGTCTCTGACCAGATCGTAGGCCACACAGCCAAACGGGATGCGCAGCTTGCCGAAGTCGAAAATAGTGTCGGGCACCTCGCGTGTGAGCACCTTCAGCAGGTCGAGCACACTCTCGCCGCTCAGCAGTCCGCCACGCAGTCGTCCCTCTTTTTTTCGTTTAAACGGCACGGAAAACATGTATTTCTCGTCCATCTCGCGCGTGAAGTAGTCTTCGTTCTTTCTGTAGGTATTGTTAAGCAGCATCTCGACCCAGTTCTGCGAGCACAGAAGGCTGTCGAGCTGATACGGACTGTAGCCATAGGCATATAATCCGCCCACAATGGCGCCCATACTGGTACCCACAATCATATCCACCGGTATATTCATCTCCTCGAGCACCTTGAGCACACCAACGTGGGCGGCACCCTTAGCGCCACCGCCACTCAGCACGAGCGCCACCTTTGGACGCTGCGGAACTTTCAAGCTGTCGGCCGACAGCTCCTGCTCAGCGTTCTGTGCCGATACCTCGCCCGCCAGCAGCGAAACCGCCAACAAAATCAACCTAAAAGAAGAACAAATCCTATTCATAAAATACCACGACAGACAAAAAGATCCGTCCCCGAAACAAAATTAAAACAAAGTGGATATATGCCCACCCACATATATTCAAAAAAAACAAGGGGATATGCCAATAAATACAGGCACATCCCCTTGTTTATTATTTTTATGCGGAGCTAAGCAGCAGCCCTGCCCCATTGCTCATCACTTAAGGAATCACTTTACTGTGAAGTTGATAGCAAGCTTCTGGAATGAATTGAGAGCGCTCTTGAAATCGCCAGACTTGTCGATTCCTGTGCCAACCCAAGGGTTAACAAGAATAACCTGCAGGTTGCCAGAACCGCTCACTGTTGCCTCGGCAGCATTTGACGAGCTCAAAGCATATGTAGTGCCGTCAACAGATACACTGTTGATTGTGACAGTCTTGCCGCTGAGCAGTGTGCAACCGTTTGTTATTGCAAGATACATAACAGTCACGCCACTTGACGAACCGTTGTAAACCTTGTTGTCTGTGTCAACGCTAATCTTTGAAGCATCGAGCTCAACAGTATAATCACCAGCACCAGTAACAATTGCAGTTGTCAGTGTCATACCGTCGGCCTGCATATCAGGATCCCAAGTGTCGCCGTTTGCAGCACTGTTCACATTCCAGTCTTCCGATGCGTAGCCAAGATAAGCAACAGCGGTGCTTGTCTGGCCTGCAGTGTAATCAGTGTCATAGATATAGTCAGGAGCAGACGAGAGTCTTGCAGTCATATTGAGGTAAGCCTGAGCCGAAGAAATTGGGCCGCGTGCAAACAGAGCAGCAACTCCGCTGTCCTCAATCTTGGCAGAACTCTTCACATAGTAGTCGTTGCAATCCCAGAGCAAAGGCACATAGTTGTAGTAGTCGCAAAGGTCGAGCACGTTACCAATGAACTCTTCAGTTCCAACTTTCTTGTTGCCAAGATAATCCTTAGTTGCAGAATACTCGCCAACGATGACGCCATAGCCTTTCTGAACGAAGGCAGAGTTCAATTTTTCAAAGTACTCGTTCATTGTCTCAATCTGTTTCTTGCCACCCCACTTGTTCTCGATTTTGCCGTCGGCATATTTGTAAGGAGTGTAGTAGTGAACAGAGACGAGCAGCTTGTTAACATCACCATTTGAAACATTGCACGAGTCATCAGTAGGCATTGAATAGCTTGATGCTGTTGTCTTTTCAATATCAGTGCTGTAGCCAGGCAACAGCAAGAAACGCTTTGCGTTCTTGCCACCCTGGGCACGTATAAAGCTAACAAAGTGCTGGTTTATCTCGTTTGTGAGAGTATATGCATCAGACTCATCGCTCAAGCCAAGACCGTTGGCACAAAGTTCCTCGTTTGCACCCTCGAAAATCAGGGCATAAGACTCTTCCTTGAAGTATTCGCCCACCTGCTGCCAGATTGCGTCATAAATTTTGTAGGCAGTTGTCTTGTCTGTTGCAAACTGCTTCTGCCAAGCATTGTCATAGTGGTCGTTGAGGATTACATACAAGCCTGCGTCGAGAGCCCAGTCTACGACCTCTTTTACACGCTGCAAATACTCTGCGCTGATTTCATAATCACCGTTAGCCCAGTCCATTGTGTTGGTCCAAGCCACTGGAATACGCAGACAGTCGAAACCTGCTGCCTTGTAGCCTGCAATCATTGCCTTTGTGGTTACAGGCTGGCCCCACTTTGTTGCATAAGTGTCGGCAGTGTCATCATAACCAACACCGGCCCACGACTGAAGGTCGCAAGCATCGTATGTGTTTCCGAGGTTGATACCATTACCCATCTTCACCGAGAGTTCGAGCGCCGACATGGCCAGTAGCTCATCCTCAGAGGCCGACGATGAAGCGCCAGAGGCACTGTTTATTTTGAAAGTTACGCTGTCGACCGACTCAACCAGCGATGGATTTCCGTTTTTCCACACATACATGTCGTGTGACGAAAAAGCAGACATTCCGAGGGCTAACATACCCAAAGTTAGTAGTTGTGCTTTCATAAAATGATATTAGTTATTGTCGTTTTCAAAAGATATCTGTTGCTAAATTAGCAATTTATGCCGACAGATAAGCTTATGCACGGCAAAAAAGTTTGTGCGATAGACATTTTTTCGTTGTATGCTCATTATCATGCGTTGCTCTGCTCCACCGTCATGTGTGTGATTGCGAAATCCTGCCTTGCCTGTGCAAGCATCAGCACCACATAATATCGCCACGACCAGTGTGTACGTTCAAGCCTGAGTTTTGTGGTGTCCTGGTTCCACTGCAGTGCCTGGGCTATGGTGAAGTGCTGCAGCTCGTTGCTGGCCAAGACATACACCCCGCTGTAGAGGTTGGTCTGCCCTATCCACAGCTGTCCGTAGAGGCTCAACCTGCGCATGTGTGTGTAGGCCACATTGTCGAAAGTTAGCGGTCGGGTCATCAGCATAACCGGCACCGAGGTGGCATCTGAGCGGTCGCCCCAATCCTCGTTGGTCAAATCCTGTATCTGACAATTTGTAAGCCCTGATATGCTATCAGGCTTGCGAACACCATAATCTGAATACACACTATAATATTCGCATGATATTGAATACCATTTTTTCGTATCCACGTTCATCACGTAGCTGGTGGGGCAGTCGGCATAGTAGTTGCTAAGGAGCAGTTCGCGATGGTTTCGGTCATAGCCCAGAGAGGCGCAACTGTTGGCGATTGATGCAACCCCCTCGGCAAGCATCTTGCCCCTGAATTGGCGGTAGGCACCGGCATTGACAAGTTGGTTTGGATGTCCGTCGCACACCTCGCTTAGGGCCGATGATCGCCCAAGATTATACATGATGTCGCCCGACGATTTTTCGGTCAGCAGGGTGGTGGTCCGTCCGTGCAGAGCCATCACACCCGCTTTGGATATGAAAACGAGTCCCAGTGGTGTGCCTACCACGTTAGGCGATATGCACACATCGGTTGCTATCGGCACCTGCTGCGAGTAGAAGGCCTCCTGCCCAAGCAGCATGGACCATATTCCGGCAGTGGTGAACACGGCGGTGGGGTATTGTCCGGCCTGCGCGCTGCTGATTTCGTTGCACTGCACCGCAGCACAAACAACGTCGTGGTCGAATGTGAAAGTGTTTTCTGGTGCGAAAACTAGCGGATTGGCAAGTGCCGACACCTGCATGCTGCGTGGCTCGGCAATCAATCCCTCGGAGGCAGAGCTGCCGGTGGCAGGATAGGAGTCGAGTGTCTGGCCGTCGAGTGTCTGCAGCATCTCAATCATTTCGGCGGTCACCGGCTGCGAGGTGTCGGCCTCGGCGAGCGGCAGCGAGCGGTGCATGAGCGATGGGGTTGTGGTGTCTTTGTCAGACACGTCGATTGTCAGCGCATAAGCGAAGTTCGCCACCGCGCTTGGCTTCATTTTCAGGCTTGTGGCATAATAAGCGCCGTCATCGCAGCTCATCACCAGGGTGCAGCGGTCGGCACGGCTGTCGGCAAAGGTGAGCACCGGCGTAAGTATTGTCATTGTTACGTCGGCCGAGTTTTTGAAATGTGTCTGCGCCTGCAGTGTGCGGCAGTGATATATGTAGCTGTTGCCAAGATTGATGCGGAATATGGCATAGAAGGTCTGGGTCTGTGCCGACGTCTGCTGCAGCACCGCTTTCTGATAGGGCAGATGATCGGTGGCGAGCTGAACATCTCGGCGTGTTATTCCGTCGAACACCTGGTTGTCGATATACTCATACCGCCAGCCTGGCATAGGCACCGACTGCAGAGACTGAGTCAGCGGACTTGCGGCAAATCTTGAGGTCACATTCCAGATGTGCAGTCGCTGGCAGTAGGTCATCAGCCCTGCACATCGTCTTTCAAGATGTCCGGTCGAGTCGACAGGCAGCGTGTCGGCTGTCGATAGGTTCATGAAGTCTACTGTTTTGTCTTTGTTGTCGTTCAGCTCGGTTATGTCGAACTCGGCGGCACGATACATCACTGCGTTCTCAATCCACTGCGGCGATGGCATTTGTTCTGGCAGTCCCTCGGCATCGGTCTGGCCGCGCCTCAGTGCAAGCCTGTAATATGATTTATCTGCCGCTCCGCCCTCAATCAGTCCGCCGCTCGACGACACATCATAGTGATAGGTGGTGTGCAGGTGGGCAAAGTCGGCCAGCTCGATGTTGTACATGCTGAGTGGCTGGCTGACGAAATATACTGCCTTGCAGACCGATTTGCTTAGTCCCTGCGGAATTTCTGGTCTCGAGCATATCAGTTTCTGTACCCATTGCCGCCTGACCCTGCATGTGAACTTGGCATCCACGGCAGAATCCTGACTAAGTCCGTCGGCCACAAACCGTTTTATGTAAACTTTGTCCCTGTTATAGAAGACGTCGATGTCGGTATTCTGTTCAAAATCCCTTCCCAACTGATTTTTGAAGTCGTTTGCTATGTCCTGGCAGCCAAGGTGCAGCAACTGAGGCTCGGTGTGGCAGGTTATGCTTCCGTCGGCAAGCTGCCAGGCACAGCATGCCAGCACCCATCCCTCGCGGTGCTGACTGTCGGCTGTGGTCATGGCCTCATACTGTCCGGCAAGCGATTTCAGCAGCATGGCAGAAGCATCGGAATCGAAAGTCAGGTCGGCCCACTTTTTGGGTGTTGTCTGTCCGTCCATGTCCATAACAACACAGTTTTCGTTGTCAACATCAAGCAGCGATTCATCTGTCTGTGTTGTTGCATATTCCCTCATATACCTTCCGGCAACATCAGTTCCTCTGACGCCGACAACAAAGTTAGAAATGAAGTCCTGATTGTCGGTATACCGTCCCTCGACCCTCAAGCAAGGCACCGGTGGGGTTGTGGTGTCGTTTTGGCACGATGTGTACTGGTTGTCGGTGAACAGGTAGGTGCGCACAGTTGGGGTGTTGACTGTCAGATAGTTTCCGCAACTTGTGAAACTTATCTGCATCATTGCCAGTGTGTCTCGGCTGTCGGTTTCAGTCTCGGCCAGCAGGTTCCACACGGTGTCGTCTGCAGCGGTTCCCTCGTCAGTGGGCAGCAGTGTCCAGATAATCTGCGCCTTTTGTTCCTCGACAAACCTGAGCAGCAACATAACAGTCTGGTGCTGCATCTGGTGCAGATACATCTTGCGTGTGCGGTTGTCGGCAGGCAGCAGGCTGGCAAATGGTTGTGCTTTTGGTCCTATGGGTCTCCAGGTGTTGCCGCACGGCCGCAGGTTGGTGACATACTCGCAGTTGCCTGGCTGCGAGTTTGTTGGAGCCTCGTTTCTGATTATGCCTTGCGGCAGTATGTCAATAATGTTTGTTTTCATAATTGTGGGTCAAAATAGAAGGCGGCAGACACTCAATCATATTGTTATGAGCGTCTGCCGCCAAGTTGTAGAAGTATGTTTCGGCTATTCCCTTTTGTGCCTATTGCTGCAGAGCCTCGTCGGCATGCTGCCATGCTGTCTGCGCATCGGCCTGTCTGTGACATATTTCGAGCACACGGGCTGCACAGTTCCACGCAACTGCATATTGCAACCTCAGGCTCAAATTTTCGGGCAGTGTCTGAGCCACATAAGCCAAAACGGAAGCAGAGCTTGTCGAGTCGTTTTGCCTGTAGGGCAGGAACCAGAGCCTTGTTCCGTCGGCAATCAGCATAGGGTGGAGGCTTGTTCCGCGGCATCGGGTCACATCAGTCTGATTCGTCAGCCCGGTCAGCACAGAATATGCCGGTGTCTGCTTTGCCACCCAGTGTTTCCACGAATTCAGCTTAGCTCCAATCAGCCTCAGCCAGTCATCTGGTTTGTCCATCACGCCAACGCCAATGTTGCTGCTTGGTTTTATCTGTGAGCAGTCGGCATAGGTTGGACTAAGCATATCAGTCGGAGCTGCGAGCAGCACCCTTGTGGCACACTCGTTGAGCAGCAAGTCAATGTGGTGGTCGTAGGGTTTGTCGTCGGCAAAAGACATCAGGGTGACGCTCACGCCGTTGCTTGGACTGACCTCGTCGATAAGTGTTTTTGTGTAGGCAATCAGCTCGTTGCGTGTCATCTGCTTCGTCCTCCGTTGCGTTTGGATCTAACAGTTTCGGCAGCCTCAACGGCTTTGTCGAGCGGCACCACGTTGTCGTCGGCAACACTGTCTTTCACGCCATCGTTGCCAATGGTTGCCACCAGGCAGAACACACCATTCCTGTAGGCGTTGCTGTTCTCCATTGCCATTTGCAGCTCAGGGTCGCTGGTGACGAACTGACCGTGTATGCCCGAATTCTGGCTTCCCTGAAAAGTGGCACAAAGCTTGCGGCCGTCTGGCAGAAGAAAGTGCGTGACGTAAGAATAGAGTCGGCACAGTCTGTAGCATTTAGTTATCTTGTTGTCCATAAATCAGAATCAGTCTTTAGGTTGAATGATGGCGTGGCAGTCGGGATATCTGAGCACAAGGCACGACACCTCTTGCAACATTTTAGCGTCGGCATTTTTCTCGCCACTCGACTTGAAGTCGAGATCCTTTGCAATCATAGGCTGGAACTCGTTTTTGTAGAGGTGTTCGGGGTCTATGGCCAGTCCCTTTGCGGTCCAGCCCTGCTCGTCGAACAGCGGAGCATGCACAATTCTGAGCAGTCCGAATGTTGAGACTATGCTTGTGCACTTAACACCCAGATAGGTTTCTTGCACGGTGCTTCCGCTTATCTGTTTCTGCGACTCGCGCAGCAGCTCAATGGCGGCAATAAGGTCGGCACCTGCCAGCAGCACACGCTCGGTGCTTCCGTCGTTGCCAGTGAAGAGCGACTTGAGCCAGGCTGTATACTCGTCGGCTGTGAGCGTGGTGTCGCCACCGCCCTGTCCATATTCGAGCACCTTGTTTATCTGTCGTGCAATGCCCCCGGTGAAGTAGGTTCGGTCGCTGCCGTTGTCGTATACGAACTTCTGGCCCCAGATGAAGCTGCTCTCTATCTCGCCCCTCATATTGTAGAGCATATCAACCTCCTGGTCGCTGAAGTTGACTGGCACCTCCTTTTTTGTCATCTTCTCGAACGTGCTCATCTCAATCTGGCACATAAAGTTCTGGCAATAGTTGACATCGCTGGCCGGCAGCATGGCAAATGGCTCGGTCTTGGCATCCTTCTCGGCCATGGCGCTGCCCATGCGATACAGAATGTTAGAGGCGCTGAACGTAGGCACCACATAGTCGCCGTCGGGGTCCACCATTCCGCCCACAGGCATCAGTTCGAGCACCGAGCCGCTCTTGCTGGCCACATAGAACATCTGGTCGTAGAGCATGTTTATGGTGCCGGTGGTTATCATCTTGCCTGTGGCATCCACCTTAACGAGCACTCCTCTCATCAGCAATGTGTCCTTGGTGCGCCACACCTTAGGCGTTTCAACCTGCACGAAGATGCTTGTCAATATGTTCGAGTAATCGTGTCCGCAGGCCGGCGATGCAGCACTTGCGCCCGTGCCTGAAGCGTCGGTGTCGAGCATATCTGTCATAGGCTTTGCGCTCTGCTGATAGAATTTGCACTCCTGGCTGTGCACACGTCTGACTTTTTTTGCAAAATTGCGCATAATGGTGTCGAGCGGATACCTGTCTGGGTTCATCTTTGTTATCTCCTGGCTGACGTCCTGCATGTTTATGCCGACCTGCTCGGCGCTTGGCACATCAGTAATCACCACCGGAGCAATTGCAAACGATATCAGTCCGCCAAGGGCATCAGTCAGGTTTCCGTCTGTCAGCAAGGCCAGCACATCATCGGCCGGCGCTGAGCCTATCACCAGTCCAACCCCAAAAGCAATCACTGCGGCAAATGCCGTCAGGAAAAATCTTCTGTCAAATCTCATCATAAAATCATCCTCCATTATTTTATTATGTTACACATATTAAGATTTAGTTGCTTATCTCATAATCCTTTCAAAATCAATCACAGGTTTGCTTCCGCTAATCATTTTCGGAGTGTATCCGCTGCTGTGCTGCTGTGGCAGTCCGTCGCCACGTCTGGCTTGCTCATCGTTAATCAGCATAGCCTTGATGTTGGCGTTGCGTCCGTCAATTTCGCCCTGCTGTCGTGCCTTGGCAATATCGGCATCATAGTTCATCAGCCGCAGGTAGTCACTGAGCATATCTTCGGTCAGTTTTTTCTGCAGCATGTTGTTCCAGTCGCGGTCAACATTGTCCATCAGCAGTTTGGCCTGCTCGGCGCTCAGTCCGTGCTGTGCAATAAACTGCTGCAGTGTGTTGTGGCTGCTGTCGAGGTTTTGTTGAAGCTGCTGCTCAAGCTGCTGTCGTTCGCTGTCGATTCCGAAAGCCGTGTCAAACGCCTGTTCTGGCAAAAGGTTCTCATCGTCCATCATCTGTCTTATCATGCCTTCAACCTCGGGGTAGTGGTTCATTAGACTTGTCAGTCGCCCCTCGGTGTCTTTGTAAGCATCGAGCTGCTGCTGCATCGAGTCAAGCAGCTTCAATGCAAAGTTTTGTGCCACTGTTGCATCATTCCAGTCGGCCTGCTCGTCGGGAAAAGCCTCGGCCAGACGTTTGGCAAGTGCTGCTGTTGCAGGCTGATGTGTCTGCTCCGCTCCATTGCCTACAAGCTCTGCCACCACAGGCAGAGTCTTTTTTTCATTCTCAATTTCTTTTTCCATAATCATCTCCAATTATTAGTTCTTGATTCGTTGCAAAAATAAACCGCGTGCCATGGGGCATGCGGTCAAAATGGATAATAATGACAAAAAAAGCCAGGCACATCATCATGCCTGGCTTATATGGTTTTTATCTGTAAGATTTCTTACTTAACGATAGTTATCCAGTTGTGAATGTCTGGAGCCTCGCCATACTGTATTGCGATGAGCGCGTCATAGAGCTTCTTGCTAACAGGTCCTGGTTTGCCGTCCTTCGAGATTACATACTGCTTGCCTGTTGCAGGGTCGTCAATCTGCGAGATTGGGCTTATGACAGCAGCTGTGCCACATGCACCAGCCTCTTCAAACTCAGCCAACTCATCCTCAGGAATCTGTCGGCGCTCAACCTTTATGCCAAGGTCCTCGGCAATCTGCATAAGGCTCTTGTTGGTTATCGAAGGCAGAATGCTTGTGCTCTTTGGAGTGATGTATGTGTTGTTCTTGATGCCGAAGAAGTTTGCTGCTCCGGCCTCGTCGATATACTTTTTCTCTTTTGCGTCGAGATAGAATTCGCAAGCATATCCGGCATCGTGTGCCTTTTTGTTGGCCTGCAGGCTGGCAGCATAGTTTCCGCCGACTTTGTATATGCCTGTTCCAAGAGGTGCCGAGCGGTCATAGTCGCGCATGATTACATACTTGTTTGCGGCAAAACCACCCTTGAAGTAAGGGCCAACTGGTGTGACGAATATGATGAACAGATATTCTGTTGCAGGGTGAACGCCAACCTGTGCGCTTGTGCCTATCAGCAGCGGACGTATGTAGAGTGTTGCGCCTGTGCCATAAGGTGGAACGAATCTCTCGTTCAGCAGAACCACCTTCTTCACCATCTCAACAAATTTCTCGGTTGGCAGCTCGGGCATGAGTATGCCGCGGCATGTGCTCTGCAGGCGGGCTGCATTCTCCTCTGGACGGAACACACGTATGTGTCCGTCTTTGCATCTGTAGGCCTTCAGTCCCTCAAATGCCTCCTGACCATAGTGCAGGCAAGTTGCTGCCATGTGCATGTTGATGCTCTCTTCCGAGCTCACCTCAATCTCGCCCCACTGTCCGTTTCTGAACCAACATCTAACGTTGTAATCTGTCTTTCTATATCCAAAACCAATGTTGGACCAATCAAGATTTACTTCTTCTGCCATAATCGTTATTCTGCTTTTTGTTTTCTTCTTGTCTGTTATTGTCTGCGCCGCGGATAGTCACTGTCGTCCAAAAGGTGAAGACATTGTTGTGGCTGGCATTGTATTGCCAAATGGCAGCGCAGTCTTGCAAAGATATACATTTATTGCTCTAATTGTTGTTTGGGTGTGCTATTTTTTGCCCACAGTGCAGCAAAAAAACACCGGCTCTGATATCACATCAGCACCGGTGTTTCCTCCGTCTATGTTCCTCCATGAAGACGGAAATGTTTAAATATGTTTAAAAAGTAACATTTTTATTTTCATTCTGTTGTCGAGGTTCCGTTTTCGTCTCTCTCCTTCATGGCCTGACGAATTTTCTCCTCGATTTCGGCAGCGACCTCTGGGTTCTCCTTCATATACTGCTTGGCAGCATCGCGTCCCTGTGCAATCTTGTTCTCGCCATAGCTGTACCACGAGCCGCTCTTCTTCAGAATTCCAAAGTCGGCACCATAGTCCACAATCTCGCTTGTGCGCGAAATACCCTCGCCAAACATTATGTCGAACTCGGCCTTGCGGAAAGGAGGCGCAACCTTGTTCTTGACCACCTTCACGCGGGTTTCGTTGCCTATAACCTCGTCGCCGTCCTTTATCTGGCCTGTGCGGCGAATGTCAAGACGAACCGACGCATAGAACTTCAGCGCATTACCGCCGGTTGTTGTTTCTGGGTTGCCAAACATCACACCGATTTTCTCTCTGAGCTGGTTGATGAAGATGCAGGTTGTCTGCGTCTTGTTGATAGTGCTGGTGAGCTTTCTGAGCGCCTGAGACATCAGTCGGGCCTGCAGTCCAACCTTGTTGTCGCCCATGTCGCCCTCAATCTCGGCCTTAGGCGTCAATGCGGCCACAGAGTCAATGACTATTATGTCTACAGCTGCCGAACGAATCAGCTGGTCGGCAATCTCGAGCGCCTGCTCGCCGTTGTCGGGCTGCGAAATCAGCAGATTGTCAATGTCAACACCGAGTTTCTCGGCATAGAAGCGGTCGAATGCGTGCTCGGCATCTATGATGGCTGCAATTCCGCCCTGTTTCTGGCTCTCGGCAATGGCGTGAATGGCAAGGGTGGTCTTACCAGACGACTCTGGTCCGTATATCTCTATTATACGTCCCTTTGGCAGTCCGCCCACGCCAAGGGCATAGTCCAGACCAAGTGAGCCTGTTGGTATCACTGGCACATCTTCAATCTTGTTGTCGCCCATACGCATAATTGTGCCCTTGCCAAGGCTCTTCTCAATGCCTGCCATGGCCATCTGCAGTGCCTTCAGCTTCTCGGCATTTGGCTGTGGCTTTGCGTCTGCAGCTGCCTGTTCCTTCTTCTTCTTGCTGTCCTTCTCGGCTGGTGCGTTGTCAAAATCCAGTCCAAGCTCGTTTGTCTCGTCTGCCATAATTTATGTCGTCTTTTTTGTTGTTCGTAAAAATTACTTTTTGGCGGTGCCGCATGCCTGATGTGCATCGGTCGCACGCAAAGATAAAACAAATTAAACAATGTTTGCCATAAATGGCACCACACACAGTTTTTTTTGTTTCTGATGCAAAGATATAGTTATAGCATGACAGATAATGTCACAAAAAAACAATTATAAAAAATATTCTGAATGGTTGTGCAAAAACATCATGAGCAGCTGTTTTTGTCTGCCCTATGTTCTCACCATCCTGGTGTGCTTTTGTTCCTCCTTTTGCTGATAACGTGGGCTGGTGCATCGGTGCTGCTTGCTGTCTGACCGTTGGTTTGTTGCTGCGTTGTTGTGGCTGTGTTGCCGGTGGTTGTGGTTGTTGTGGCGGCATCGAGCGCATGTCTGCCAATCATTCGCTGCATCTGTTGTCGGCCTGTCATCATCTGCCTTGCAGTTCGTGCATCGTCGGCCTGCAGTTGTCGTTGCAGAGCAAGGTTGTGTGCCAGCAGTGTTGTGCCGTTGCGGCCCTCAAGTTGCCTGAGTCTGTCAAGTCGGCTGAACGATCCTTGCAGCAATCGGTCCATGGCATCGGTCTGCGCAATGGCTTTGGTCTGTGCCGCAGTCGAGCCAAGAGCCTGTCCCAGCGCTCCCATAGCCTCAACACCTGCATGCAAGTCATGATTTTGTGTGTTTGTGCCAGTTTCGGCAGGCTGATATTCTGCACGCATTTGGCCTATGCTTGCCCCTGCATAATTGTCACTGCCGCCCAGTTGCCTCAGCAGCGAAGTGTATACCTCGGGGTTTATAACCTTTGTTGTTGTTCGGTTCTGCTGTGTCGATTTAGAACCTGTTGCCGAGCGGTTGCTGGTGGTTTGTGTTGTGTTACTGCCAGTCATAATCTTCTGTTTTTAGTTACCGTCGATAGGGCAGCGGTCAGTGCGGCTGCAATGTTGGCGCCGCGCTGTTGTGCCGATTGTGCCCTGCCCTGCTGATACTGTGCCTGCTGTGCATAAAGAGGCTGTTGCAATGCTGCATATCTGCTCAGTGCGTCGGCATTAGCCCCTTGCTGACCGGCTGCTATTGCCGTTGCTGTTTTTGCCACTGCATTGTTCACCTGCTGCACTCCGGCCAGCCGTTGTGCGTTCGTTCTGTTTCCGGCCACGGCATTGCTGGCTTCAACACCAGCCGACTGCCTGCTGTTGCGTGCAACCTGATCAACCAGGGTTCGGTTTGCCACGCTTGCAGGCGATGCATTTTGCATCTGGGCATAGAGTGCCACCCTGTTGTCGGTCTGTGCATTTTTGTTCTGCCGTTGGGCCTCGGTTTCCATTTGTCTGGCTCTCTTCGAAGCCACGCCCTGCGAAATGGCACTGCCCAGCAGTGCCGCCAATTGTGCTATCATTCTCCTATATTTTTTTTTGAAAAATTACTTGTTAAAAATTGCATACGTTGCCACGCAGCGGCATGCGTCGGCCAGTGTGGCTATGTGGCTTGTATACGGCCGGCAGCGGCATCTCGCGTGTGGAGACATAAATGCCTATGGCAGTGGTGTCTATCAAGTCGTCGTGCTGCCCGTCCATAGCCCCTATTGTTCCGTTTGGTTTTCGCTCAAGCCAGGCCATCTCGTCAACAACAGCCTGGTCAAGCTCAACATATTCACCATCTCTGAGTGTGGCACGGCTCTGGTCGTAGGCAAGATATTTGGTGCGCACGTTTGTGTGCCAGCCATATCGCCTTGTCGGCTGTCCGCCGGCAACATCTGGTGGTGATTCGCGCATGTACATATTGTCGTAAAAATCGGCAATCTCGTCTATGACTGTGTAGAAGTGGTTGCCCTCGTAGGTGAGCATCAGCTTGCGGTCTTTGGTTTCGAGGGTGTTGCTCTCTATCACCAGCAGTGCGTTGTTGTAGAAGCTGGCAAGCTGAGCCGCCTTCCAGGCAAGCTGGTCGTGGTCGATGTGTCCGCGCCATGTTGCCGCCCTGCGCAGTGCACCGCCATGCTCGGCAAGCTGGGCTCTGTCGAGCACCGAGATAACGCTCCAGTCTGATTTTGGTCCTATTCCTCCTATGTCTGTAACCACCACAAACCTGTTCGATGTTCGTTTTGAGCTGCTGGCCGACTCTGGCATGGTCCATATCTTAAGCTGGTCGGCAGGTGTGTGTTCTGGCACAAGATGCAGTCCTGAGAGCGATTCCTGCCCGCCGTCGGCATTGCCTCTTATGTTTCCGGTGAACTGCGGATTGCGGCATGTCAGTCGGCACTGCTCAATCTGCGCGTCTTCATAATATCTGTTGCTTTTGCACTGAAAAGCCTCGGCGGCGGTGCCAGGATACTCGCTCCGCATCATATAGTCTGTATATTGCATGGCCTTCTGCGTCTGCGCATACCATGCAATGCCCTCGAGTGTGGCGCCCTGCCTCCACTGTGTCCACTGGTAGTCTGTCATCTGACTTATCAGTGTTTCGGCATCAGCCAGGGCACTGACAGGCAGTCCGCCGTCGGTTCGTGCTATGCGTTGTCCACCGTCGGCATGTCTGAACAGGGCATAATTCTCAATCTCGAACCAGGCCACAAACACCGGTTTCAGCATGCTGTCGCCACTCTGCGCCGCAATGAACTGCTGATGAAAAAAGTTGCCTATGCCCTTGGCAGTGCTCTCCATGACTATCAGCGTTCCCCTGGTGTTTGGCACGGTGGCATACAGTGCCTGCATAAGGTCCTCGGCGCTGCGTGCAGGCGTGCTCTTCCACAATCCCACCTCGCTCAGGTGCAGCATTGCAAAGTCGAAGCTGCGCAGTGCGTCGGGTGTCTCTGCACTCGAAATCTGCAGTTTGCATTCACGCTGCGGCATGAACTTGGTATTGCCAAGACCTTCAAACCCAGTCAGCGTGAGCGTCTGCACCTGCGGCGGGTAGTTAAGAATCACGTTGCTAAGCATGCTCCTAATGTTTATTGCCTGATTCTTCAGCTGACTGACAATGGCCGAGTGCCACCGCCTGTAGTGGTAGAGCTGGATCCACAGCATATACATCTGCGTCACGGTGCTGCCTCCCCACTGTCTGGCCTTGACAATAATCAGCCTCATTGGCACCCCGTCGAGTCTCTGCTGCTCAAGGCTATGTGCTGTTTTGCGCTGACCATAATTCAGGCGGAACGGAATCATCTGTTTGCTCAGTTTGTCCTGAATGCGCACACACATCAGGCACCAGAACTCAAAATCATACTTCAGTCTTATGCGGTCAAGTGCAGTCAGTGCCCTTCCGTTTGGCATGGTCAGCTGTGATTTAGGCTTTTGTTTGCCCTTTGGCGGCTGCACACGCTCGGCACGTTCGGCACCGGCGTCGGCCTGCAGTCGCTGCAGATTTCCGTCGGCTATCTCCGGATAGTGTTCAAGCATTTCGCACGGCAGGTAGAAAATCTGGCCATCCACAGCCACTTTTTCTCTGGCAACCACCTCGCACATTTCATCGCCCTTGTCGGCGTCATACTGGCGAAAATAGAGTGAAATGCGCCTACGGTTCTCGCGCAGCATGTCTGCAACGCTCGGTTTTTCGTGATTTGTCATCGTTTTCCATCTCCAATTTCATAATTACACACATTCAATATTCATCAAAGGACCCAAAAATCATGATTGGGCAAATGCAGCTCAGAATCCAGTCTGCAGCCTCAGCATAACCTCCTGTCTCAGCTTAATCATGGCCATTGCAGCCTGCTTTGTGTCTTGCCTTTTGGGTTTCAATGCCTGCATTCTGTAGACCACGTGACGGGCAGTTGTCGGACTGACATCGAACAGTATAGCCAAATCGTCGTAGGTGCAACCCACAGCTTTGCGCCACACATCGCTGTCAACATTTTCTGCTTTGAGTTTCTCAAGATGTTGGTTAAGCAGCATATCATACGTCCCGTACAATGCCATGTCTCTTTCTTCCTTTTGTCTCATCTTCCAATTAAATTCACATTTGTTTTACAATAGATATAAGTTTAGATAATTATCTAAGCACAGACACAAAAGTAGGGTATAAAACCGAAAAAACAAGTACAAAACAGAAAAAAATATGGCAGCCTGCAGCCTACGTTCCTATCCTACCTGTTTTGTTGATTTTTTCCACACAACAGAACTCATCGTCATGCCTGAACTTTCCACAAAAACCGCTAATTTATATCGGCTGATTATACACATTTTGGCCTCACTCTCTATTATTTTGCTAAATTTGCACAATAACTTTTTAGTAAAGGCTATAATCAGACAATGACAAACTCAGATTTGGACAAAATAAGAGAAGACTTCCCCATTCTGGCTTCTAAAGTCTACGGTCAGCAGCTGGTCTACTTCGACAATGCCGCCACAACACAGAAACCGCTGGCGGTGGTCGACCGAATCAAAGACAACTATCTTACCGAAAATGCCAACGTTCACCGTGGCGTACACTTTCTGAGCCAGGTGGCTACCGAGGCCCACGAGGCAGCACGACTGCAGGTGCAGCAGTTCATCAACGCAAGATTTCCTCACGAATGTATCTTCACACGCGGAACAACCGAGGCCATCAACCTGGTGGCAAGCAGTTTTGGCAGGGCTTTTGTGAACGAGGGCGACGAAATTCTTGTCAGCGAGATGGAGCACCACTCAAACATAGTGCCATGGCAGCTTATTCCGGGGGCTGTGGTCAAGCCAATCCCGTTCGACAATGACGGCCGACTGATGGTTGAACAGCTTGAGCAGATGATATCGCCAAAAACAAAGATCATCAGCGTGGCACACGTCAGCAACACTCTTGGAACTCTGAATCCTGTTGAGGAGATAATCAGAACCGCACACAAACACAACATTCCGGTCATGGTAGATGCCGCACAATCGGTGCCACACATAAAGGTCGATGTGCAGGCTCTCGACGCCGACTTCCTCGCATTTTCTGGCCACAAGGTCTACGGACCAACTGGCATAGGTGTGCTTTATGGCAAAGAGGAGTGGCTCAGAAAAATGCCTCCTTACCAGGGCGGCGGAGACATGATAGACAAGGTGGCTTTCAGCGGCACAACCTATGCCGACCTGCCTTTCAAATTTGAGGCCGGAACTCCAGACTTTATTGGCAGCACAGCACTGGCCGAAGCTCTGAGATATGTGCAAAACATAGGCATGGACAACATTGCACAACACGAACACCAACTGCTGAACTACGCAACCGAACAACTGATGCAGATTGACGGCATGAAAATCTTTGGAAACACAAGCACCAAGTGCAGCTGCATCTCCTTCCTGGTTGGCAATATTCACCCTTACGACATGGGCACTATTCTCGACAAACTTGGAATTGCAGTGCGCACAGGTCACCACTGCGCCCAGCCGGTGATGAAACACTTTGGCGTTGAGGGAATGGTCAGAGCCTCGTTTGCCATGTATAACACAACCGAAGAGGTAGACAAACTGGTGGCAGCAGTCAAGAGGGTGGCTAAAATGTTCAACAAGAAAAAAGATAAATAACCATGGATATTCAGGAAAAACAAGACGAACTGGTGGCAGAATTTGAACTGATGGACGACTGGCTCGACAAGTATGAACTTATCATTGACAAGGGCAACGAAAACCCAGGCATCGACACAAAATACAAAACCGACCAATACCTAATAGAAGGCTGCCAAAGCAAGGTCTGGGTATATGCAGAACTTAAAGACGGAAAGGTATTCTATCAGGGCGAAAGCAACACCGACATTGTGGGCGGCATCATTGCCATGCTTGTCAGTGTGCTTAACGGACAGACACCGCAGGATATCCTCGACGCCGACCTCAACTTTATTGAACGCATCGGACTCAAGGAGCACCTGTCGCCAACACGCAGCAACGGCATGCTGGCCATGATTAAGCAGATGAGAATGTATGCGCTGGTGTTCAAAGAACAAGCTTAAAATAAAAAATATATTCACAAGACTGGCTCTGATATGTGTCAGTCTTTTTTTTAAAATAAAAATATCGGTAACACGACAACAACCAAACGCAGAGTTGAAAAAATTACTCATTAAACATTTCACATAAAGCAAAGAGCGGCAAAACATTCAGCTGTTTTGCCGCTCTTGTTTTCAGCATTTCTGCTTTAAATTCTCCATATCACCTTCGCAGGTTTAAGGCGAATGTCTTTCCCTAATTCTCCAACTCTAGGAAAAAAAACTTGAAGCTTAATAAATAACACTTATGAGTTACAATTTTAACACTTTTTCCTTTTCAAGTGAACACCGATGCTAAACACACGCTTAACCTGCATTATAGACATCGTGTCACCATCACCTAAACTTCTAAATAATTTCCCATATTGCCTGGCTTTTCAACAACACTGCTAAAACTAATTGCTAACAACATGCTGCACAGCTTTGGCTTTTCCCCTCAATTCAAGTCTGTCTTCAACAATTCGTTCCTAATTTTTAAAATTTTGCCCGATTTTGACTGATAGCACACAACTAACATTTAAAAAAATTATTATGAAAAAAAATGTAACAGGGAATAAGCTTTAACGACCTAACTTTAATAGCTCAGCTGCTATTTTTTTTACACTACAAAGGTGCACATATGCTTTGACACATAATGTCAATTCATTTTTTTTTGAATTTTTTTTAGGTTTTCAACAATGTTTATAACCAACAGACAAAAACACCCACTATTATCGTTTTGCAACACCACATTTGAGACAAATATGCACTGCTTATTCTGTTATTAGCCTTTTTTTAACAGACACAACCACACTTTCTAACAAATCAATATGTTCGCTTCAAACTGCATCTGCACAAAAAAATACTGATTTTAATGGCTTTAAGTTGCCTTAAACACAAATCATAAAAACATTTTTTTATTGTGAACATGCTGTTGAAAACTTGTGAACACAGATTGATAAAATTTGAAAACTATATTTGCATTTTTCATAGCGGCAACGCATTGCACATTTGTTTTCAACAAACAAAAAAAGTTAGCATTTTTTTCATAAACATCTTTCAACACTATTTTAAACATATCAACACCTTCTTCACCCCTAATTCTTGCTTTTTTTGACCTAAATTGTTAGCTTTGTTAATAAAGTTTCTTAGGTGTTGTGATTCAGCACTTTATTATTAACAATCATTGCCAACTTGTGTTAGCAAAGTTTTTGTTACTTCTGTGCAATAGGCTGAACAATAATTTTATCAACCTTGTCAACACCTAATTATCATCATCATACTAGGATTTAAATAATAAAAAAAATAATAATAATATGGAAAAAAGAGATGTTGATTTCGTGGCTGAAATCGAAAAGCTGAAAAAGCAGAAGAATGCCGTCATCATGGCACACTACTACGTATCAGGCGACATCCAAGACATAGCCGACTATATCGGCGACAGCCTGGCTCTGGCTCAGCTGGCTAAAAAAACAGATGCCGATATCATTGTTCTCTGCGGCGTGCACTTCATGGGCGAAACTGCCAAGATTCTTTGCCCAAACAAAAAGGTGCTTGTGCCCGACGCTACTGCCGGCTGCTCTCTGGCCGACAGCTGCAAGGCCGACGAGTTCGATAAATTCATTCGTGAACATCCTGGACACAAGGTAGTCAGCTATGTCAACACAACTGCCGAGGTTAAGGCACTGACAGATGTTGTCGTGACCAGCAGCAACGCAAAGCAGATTGTTGAAAGCTTTCCTGCCGACGAGAAAATTATCTTTGGTCCAGACCATAATTTGGGAAACTATATCAACTCGATAACAGGCCGAAACATGGTTCTGTGGAACGGAGCTTGCCATGTCCACGAAAAGTTCTCTGTTCAGGGCATTATTGACTTGAAGAAACAGTATCCTGGTGCAAAGGTCCTTGTTCACCCAGAGTGCCCTGGTCCTGTAGTAAAGCTTGCCGACAAAGTGGGCAGCACTGCCGCTTTGCTTAAGTTTGCTCTGCAGGATATTTCGCAGGTGTTCATTGTGGCCACCGAGAGCGGAATACTGCACGAAATGCAGAAAAAAGCTCCTGGCAAAAAGTTCGTTCCTGCGCCTCCTGAGATGGACGGAAAAATTGGATGCAGCTGCAACGAGTGCAGCTATATGAAGCAGAACACAATAGAAAAGGTTTATCTTGCCCTGCGCGACGAGCAGCCCGAGGTGATTATCGACGCTAAGCTTGCCGAAAAGGCCGTTAAGCCTATAGACCGTATGCTCGAGATAAGCGCTAAACTTGGCTTGTGATGACTGACAACGAGAACACGGATATTACTATGCCACAGATGCAGGGCATGGTCGACGACTGGATTAAAACCTATGGAGTCAGATATTTTGATGAGCTTACAAATATGTGCTGCCTGACTGAGGAGGTTGGCGAACTGGCTCGTGTGATGGCGCGCACTTACGGCATGCAGAGCAACAAAAAGTCTGACACCAAATTCAACCTTGCCGACGAGATGGCCGATGTGCTCTGGGTGCTGACTTGTCTGGCCAACCAGACCGGTATCGACCTGCAGCAGGCTTTCATTGACAACATAAATAAGAAGACCGAAAGAGACGCAGAACGACACAAAAACAACCCTAAACTCAACAATTCGGGGGTGTGCTGAAAAAGAAACATTTTATTAACATCGCTTTTAAATAATGGACAGAATTAACGTAGCCCTTCAAAAATACGACTACTCTTTGACTAACGATATTGCACGACAGCGTGTGCAAGAAATTCTTGATAAGGATTTCAAAAACAACGATAACCTCTCGGTTTACAGACAGATTGTGGGACTTGTAGACCTGACTAGCCTTAAGTCGCAAGACAACGATGACTCTATTGAACAGATTGTTGAAAAGTTGAACGCTTTTGATGATAAGTTCGAAATTCTGCCGCACCCGGCTGCCATCTGCGTCTATCCTTCGTTTGTGCAGACTGTCAAATCAACTTTGACCGAGGATCTTGAGATTGCTGCCGTTGCTGGCGGCTTCCCTCATTCTAACACTTTCACCGAGGTTAAGATTGCCGAGATTAGTCTTGCTGTTGCCGATGGTGCCACCGAGATTGATGTTGTTCTGCCTGTTGGCAAAATGCTTGCTCACCAGTATGACGAGGTTTTCGAGGAACTGCTCGAAATTAAAGATGCCTGCCGTGATGCTCATCTTAAGGTGATACTCGAAACAAGCCTTCTGCAAGATGCCGAGATGATTAAGGAGGCTGCTGTCATTGCAATGGTGGCTGGAGCTGATTTTATCAAGACAAGCACAGGCAAGGATGGACAATGCGCAACGCTAGAGGCCGTTTATTTGATGTGTGACGCGATAAAAGAGTTCAATAAGATAAATGGTACCAGAGTGGGCATAAAAGTCGCTGGAGGCGTTTCTACAACGTCTGACGCTGTTAAATACTACACAGTGGTGAAAAATATGCTTGGCGAGGAGTGGATTTGTCCGGAATTATTCCGTTTTGGTGCTAGCAGACTTGTCAACAGTTTGCTGTCGAGCATCGACGGCAGCGAGGTTAAATACTTCTGAGCTTAATCGAATATTAACAAAAAAGCGTAGGCGGTTGTTGATAACCGCCTACGCTTTTTTTATGGTCTATTTTTCTGTTTTTACTATTTTTTCTACTCAATCACGATGTTCTCTTTCTCGACACTTCAACCATGTCGATAAGTGACTTTTTGCATTCGTTGTCGTCGAACATTTCCAGACACTTGATGGCCTCTGTGCTGTAATAGTCTATTCTTTGTTCGGCATACTCAATTCCGCCTTTTCTTATTGCAAAATTCACTATTTCCTCTACATTGTCTGCGCTGAAATCCTTATCTCTAAGTATCTGCATAACAACATCTTTTTCGGCACCGTTGCTGTTGTTTATTGCATACAGCAGTGGCAGTGTAATTTTGCCCTCGCGTATGTCGTTGCCAACTGGTTTGCCTATCTTGTCGGCCGACGAAATGTAGTCAAAAATGTCATCTCTTATCTGGAATGCAATGCCATACATCTCGCCATATTTCTTCAGCTGCTCGGCCTGTTGGTAGGTTGCTCCGGCGGCTATTGCTCCGTTGAGTGTGCACACGCTGAACAGCATTGCTGTCTTGTTCTTTATAACTTGTATATATCTGTCCTCGCTCAGCGATATGGTCTGAACGTTGCTTATCTGCAGCAGTTCGCCCTCCGACAGCTTTTTGCCAAGTGTGCAAATGTTGTTGACAATATTGACGTTGTTGGTCTTGCACGACATGTTGAGCGATTCACTGAGCAGGTAGTCACCAGTCAAAACTGCAATCTGGTTGTCCCAAATTGCGTTTACTGAACTTTGTCCGCGACGCAGTTTGCTCTCGTCTACAACATCATCATGCACCAGGCTGGCAGTGTGGAGCAGTTCAAGCGAAAGAGCAACACTTATCGACTCGTTTTCAACATTTTGTTTGCATAGTTTCGACGCAAGCAGTGTCAGTGTTGGTCTTATCTGTTTGCCCTTGTTGTTCTTGATGTGCCGGTGCACAACGCTCAGAATTTCGTTTTCTGACGTCAAACACTTGTCAAATTCCTCGTTGAATTTGTCAAGTTCTTTTTCTATCGGCTTCTTTATTTCTGCTATTGATGACATTGCCTAACACTGCTTTATAAACACAAAATTAACAAATATCCAAAATTAAGTCAAGATATATGCGTTTTTGTTGCTCCGTTAATTACTTTTGTTTCTCCTATTTAGTGTTCCAAACTTCCTTTGTTCTATTTCTATAAAACTCATATTTTTCTTTTATATTATTCGTTTCTCATTTTTTTTCTGCTTTTTTTTCTGTGTTTTTTCATAGCTGAGGTTGTTTGGTTTATCTTTGTATATGGCCGTTTATGGTTGTTGATAATTTGAATATTTTGTTGATAACTCGGCCTGATTATAATTATTTTTTTGATGGAGAAAACAATTTATCTTGTTGATGCATACGCTTTTCTTTACAGATTCTACTATGTTTTTATGAAGCGACCTATGCTCAACTCAAAGGGGTTCAACACCGGACCTGTTCTCGGTTTTGTAAGACTTATTAACGAGATAATCGAAAAGGACAAACCAACACATATCGCAGTTGCTTTTGACGGCAATGTACGCCCTTTCCGTTTTAAACTCTTTGACCAGTATAAAAATAATCGCGAAAAAACTCCAGAGGATATCATCTATAGTGTTCCTCTTGTGATGCAGATTCTCGATGCTATGCATATAACTCATATTCAGGTAAATAATTCTGAATATGATGACGAAGAGAATAACTATTCCTTCGAGGCCGACGATATTATTGGCACTATGGCAAAACTGGGCGAAAAGGCTGGAATGAAGGTCTTTATGGTAACACCAGACAAGGATTATGCCCAACTCGTTTCAGAAAATATTTCAATCAAGCGTCCTGAAAAGGGTGGTGGTTATTCAATCTATGGAATTGAGGAGGTAAAGAAAGAGTGGAATATTGAAACGCCAGAGCAGATGATAGATTATCTGGCCATTGCTGGCGACAGCTCAGACAACTATCCTGGTTGCAAGGGTATCGGTCCGGTTGGGGCTGCCGATCTCATCAAACAGTATGGAACTGTTGAAAACATCTATGAAAATGTTGATAACATTTCGGGCAAGAATCATAAGGCTTTGATTGAACATCGTGATGAGGTCTTGCTTTGCAAAACTCTTGCCCGCATCAGAACTGATGTTCCTTTGGATTTCGACGAAGATAAATTTCAGGTTGTAGAACCAGACAAGTTGTTGCTATCGCAGATCTATAATGAACATGAACTGAAATCTCTGCTAAAGACTGTTGGTGCCGAAAAGTCAACAGCCAAGAAAAAAACTGAAAAAACTGACGCAGTTCAACTCTCTTTGTTTGACGAATTGCCCAATAATTGTTCAGACGAACAAAAAAATCAAAATCTCAGCGACTTAAGTTCGGTTACACACAGCTATCAACTTATTGAAAATGAAAAGGAAATAGACGATTTTTTGGCAAAAATTTCTGCTCAGAATTTCTTCTGTTTTGATACGGAAACAACGTCTATCAACACTTTTAAGGCAGATTTGGTGGGAATTTCATTTTCATGGACAGAAAATGAGTCTTTTTTCGTCAGAATGCCTCAGAACCGTGAAGATGCTCAAAAAATTGTTGATAAGTTCAAACCTCTGTTCAAAAATCCTGATGTTATGAAAATCGGTCAGAACATGAAGTATGATATTCTTGTTCTGGCTAACTATGGGGTAGAGGTATGCGGAAAACTTTTCGACACCATGATTGCCCATTATCTTATTCAGCCCGAGCTGAAACATAATATGGATTTCATGGCCGAGGTTTATCTTAAATATGCAACCATTCATTATGACGAAATGATGGCTGGTGCTGCAAGCATTTGGATGGTCGACAAAAACAAACTGAAGGATTATGCAGCCGAGGATGCCGATGTAACTCTCAAGCTCTACAATATTCTGAAGAATGAGCTAAGCAAGAATGGACTCGACAGTCTGTTTGCTGATATTGAAATGCCGTTGATGAAGGTCCTTGCAAAAATGGAGATGAATGGTGTAAGGGTCGACACTAATATTCTTAATTCAATTTCGATTTCAATGACAAAACAGTTGAACGAGATTGAACAGTCAATTTTTGATATGGCTGGCTACAATTTCAATATATCTTCACCAAGACAGGTCGGCGAACTTATTTACGACAAGTTGCAGATTGCCGATAAACCTAAACTCACAAAAACAGGACAGTATTCAACATCAGAATCTGTGCTCGAGGAGCTTCGAGGTTCACATCCTGTGGTCGATAAAATTCTTGACTACCGCGGACTGAAAAAACTTATCTCAACTTATCTCGAAACTTTGCCAAAGCTCGTCAACCCTAAAACAAAGAACATTCACACCTCGTTCAACCAGACTATAACATCAACAGGCCGATTGAGCAGCAGTGATCCTAACTTGCAGAATATTCCTGTTAGAGACGCCATTGGTCGTGACATAAGAACAGCTTTTGTTGCCGAGGAGGGTTGCACTTTTCTATCGGCCGACTATTCTCAAATTGAACTCAGACTTATGGCTCACTTCAGTCAGGACAAGGCTCTGGTCGATGCTTTCAACAGTGGCGAAGATGTTCATGCAAGCACTGCATCAAAAATCTTTAAGGTTCCAATTTCTGAGGTTACAAGTGATATGCGCCGAAAAGCAAAAACTGCTAACTTCGGAATCATCTATGGCATTTCTGCATTTGGCCTTGCCCAGCGTCTGGGCATATCACGAACAGAGGCAAAGCAGATAATAGACGATTATTTTGAATCTTTCCCTGGTGTTAAACAATATATGGACCGTTGTATTGAACAGGCAAGAAAAGATGGATATGTTGAAACACTTCTGCATCGCAAGCGTTTCCTTCCAGACATAAATTCACGCAACCAAAATGTACGTCAGTTCTCTGAACGCAATGCCATAAATGCTCCTTTGCAGGGAACAGCCGCCGATATCATAAAAATTGCGATGGTCAATATTCAAAAGTGTATCGACGAAAATGGATTAAAAACCAAAATGACTATGCAGGTTCACGACGAACTTAACTTCAGTGTTCCAGTCGATGAACTCGAACAAATGAAACAGATTGTTGTCAACGAAATGCAAAACGCAATGAAACTGAGTGTTCCGCTAATTGTTGATTGTGGTGTAGGCGAAAATTGGCTGATTGCTCACTAACCGATATACAAGAAAAAATAGCCGATGAATAACTTCATCGGCTATTTTTTTGTTTATCCTTGTTTCTTATTCAACTGCTACGTCAGGCTGATTTGCCAAACACTCAAAAAGTGTTTCACGTGAAACATTGAAATTATTTTCTATCGAATCAAGAATTGCAAATAGTTCTTCTTTTGTGTTTGCTCTGAGCATCTCAATCCTTGTCCGCTTAAAATTGTCAATGCCTTTAAATAGTGGTGAAGCTGCCAGATGTCTGCGTGTGTGAACAATTCCACGCTGCTCATCAAGCATGTCAATGTTGTTAATTGCCTGTTGTTTCAGTATATCAAGATACCAGTTGAAATCGTGCTTTTCTGATTTTTCTCCAGTTTTCAGATAGTGCTTAACCTCCTCAAATATCCATGGTCGGCCTATCGCTCCGCGGCCTATCATAATGGCATCAACACCATATTTATCAAAACATTCTTTTGCTCGCTCGGCTGTGGTGACGTCACCGTTTCCAATTATTGGTATGTTTATTCTCGGATTGTTTTTCACTTCGCCAATAAGTGTCCAGTCTGCCTGGCCGGTATACATTTGGGCCCTTGTTCTGCCGTGTATGGTGAGTGCTTGAGCTCCGCAGTCTTGAATTTTCTCGGCAATTTCGGTTATTATCTTGTTATTGTCGTCCCATCCGAGTCGTGTTTTCACTGTAACGGGCACATTCACGGCCTTCACTACCGCTTTGATTATTTCAAGCATTTTTGGAATGTCCTTCAGCAAACCGGCACCTCCGCCTTTTCCGGCAACTTTTTTAACCGGACATCCAAAGTTCAAGTCTATTATTTCAGGTCCGCTTTCTTCGGCTATTTTTGCAGCCTCGGCTATTGGCTCAGGCTCTCTGCCATATAGCTGTACTGCAAACGGACGCTCCTCGCTCGACACGTTTAGCTTTCTCTCGCTGCTTGCCACACTCCTAATCAGTGCGTCGGCTGATATGAATTCAGAATAAACAAGGTCTGCGCCAAATCTTTTGCATAGAATTCTGAACGCAGGGTCTGTTACATCCTCCATCGGTGCCAAAAACAGTGGCTTCTCGCCAAAATCAATCGTGCCTATCTTCATCTGTCTGTCAAATATTTATGTCACAAAATTAGTCCAACTTGCCTATAATTCCAATTTTTTTGATTGTGTCCTTTATTTAAGACTGTCTCTTTTTTGCCTATCTTTGCATAAATTTTTTTATCTATTACTATTATGCCCCAACTCCAAAGGTCTGATTTTGAAATAATGGCTCCTGTTGGTTCATACGAGAGTCTTGCCGCTGCCATTCAGGCAGGCGCAAATTCGGTTTATTTCGGAATTGATAAACTGAATATGCGTTCACGAAGCGCCAATAACTTTTCGACCGATGATTTACGAAACATTGTTTCAATCTGCAAGCAGAACAATATAAAGTCATACCTCACAGTGAACACTGTGATGTATAACGACGATTTGCAACTTATGCGCGAAATCATCGATGTTGCCAAAGAGGTCTGTGTGTCGGCTGTCATTGCCGCCGATGTCTCTGTATTGCTCTATGCAAAACAGGTGGGGGTGGAGGTTCATCTTTCAACTCAGCTAAACGTGGCAAATGTGGAGGCTTTGAAGTTCTATTCTCAGTTTGCCGATGTTGTTGTTCTGGCGCGTGAACTTAATATGGATCAGGTTAAATCCATATATGGGCAGATTGTTGAGCAAAACATCACCGGACCATCGGGAAAACTTATACGTATTGAAATGTTCTCTCATGGTGCCCTATGCATGGCAGTGTCTGGCAAATGTTATCTCAGTCTGCACGAGTATGCCGCTTCGGCCAATCGTGGTGCTTGCTTTCAGGCTTGCCGTCGTGGATATATTCTTAAGGATAAAGAGTCCGACGATGAAATCGAGGTCGACAACCAGTATCTGCTTTCGCCAAAAGACCTTAAGACAATACACTTCATGAACAAGATGATTGACTCTGGCGTTCGTGTGTTCAAAATTGAGGGACGTGCACGCGGACCTGAATATGTAAAGACAGTTGTTTCTTGCTATAATGAGGCAATCAACTCATATCTTGACGGAACTTTTAGCGAGGATAAAATCAACGATTGGAATGATAGACTTAAAACTGTATTCAACCGTGGCTTCTGGAACGGATATTATTTGGGTCAGAGACTTGGTGAGTGGAGCAGTGTTTATGGCTCATCGGCTACACTGAAGAAGGTTTATGTTGCCAAGGTGAACAAGTTCTTCGGCAAAATATCTGTTGGTGAATTCTATCAGGAAACAAATGCCGGAATTCAGGCTGGCGATGATTTGATTATTGTTGGACCAACAACTGGTGTAGTGGAATGCAAAGCTGAAAATATGATGCTGAATAATGGTGTCGTTGATAGTGTGAAACGTGGAGATGTATTTTCAATGAAGGTGCCAGAAAAAGTCAGACCATCAGACAAAGTTTATAAAATGGTTAAGGCATAATATATACAGTAATTTTTAAAGCGGCATTTTCATGTCGCTTTTTTTGTTTATAGGATTGATATAAATATGAACATAATTTCAGATTAACTAAGGTTCGTAAATTCAAATTATATTACTTAATCAATGTTCCACGTGAAATATCACTCTAATTTTATCGTATTTACTATTAAAAAAAACTGATATGTTCCACGTGAAACGTTGTTATAACTTTGTTATCTCTTTCTTTAAAATATAGGTTTTTATATGTTCCACGTGAAACATTGGCTCTATAAAGTCTTATATTTTTTTTTAAAAAAAAGTAAAAATTATTCCACGTGAAACACTTGTTTTGTCTTCTAATGTTTAGCGTAAATATTACCTAATTAAGGTTGAATGATTATGTAAAATGCACTGATGTTATGTTCTGTTTTTTAGGTGCCGATAATATGAAATGGTGATGAAATTGGTTTTATGTATGTAAGAATATCGATGTAAATTGGCTATAAACAGATGTAATAAACAGTCTAAACAAATATTATTAGAACTGAAAAATTACAATTTAAGCACTTGTAAATTGAAATATTTTATGACTTAAATATTTTGTGAAAATTGTTTGATGCGTAATATGTATGTGTTGATTTTGCTTTACATACGGAATTAAGTTTAAACCTATAATTATATTAGAACATATTTGTCAAAAAAAACAGTTGAACATAGTGCATGAATGGCTGTATTCAAAATTTTGACTGAAATAATCTGCTGGTGCAACTCTTCAGATTTTCTGAAAATATACTTGCTTGATTTTTGAAGCTGCTGGTGTGCAGTCTTCTCTTATGCTGAAAATATAGAGGATGTCTTTACATTTCCTATTTAATAATCTCAGGTGATTTTTTTGTGTCTATACTGACTGAACATGTCCGATTGAATCAATAAGAAAAAAAAACTATGTGATTTCTAATAATAGTAGGGTATTAGTGAACTCAAATGATTCTATGCGTATTTGTTCTTCTCTCTTTCTTGCATATTTATGTTTTGTCCAGTCTTGGCTCTCTTATTGCTTTTTCCTTCCGTATAACGATAGACTCAATGAGAGAAACAGAATTTTCTAAAATTAATTTTATAGATACAACCTTAAATCAGCATGAAATAGAGCTGAAAGCAGATGATATGTGATATAGTGTAACTATTGAATGTAGGTTCTGAAATGAAACAAATTGATGAACCCAATTGAAATGTCTGTCTGTTTGTCTGAAAATTCGGTCAATTCTTAAATGTTACAATTTGATGTAAATAAAGAATTTTCTCGTGTTTATACACAAAAAAAAGTATGTTTCACGTGAAACATACCCTTTTAATCGAATTTTATGTTCTTATTTATTCCTTGTTTTTTGAGTCTATCCATATCGTTGTAGGTCCATCGTTCAATAGACGGATTTTCATGTCGGCTCCAAATTCGCCAGTTCCGATCTCTTTGCCAAGGTCCTGACTGACTCTTTTGCAGAACTTCTCATACATAGGTATCGCAAAGTCTGGCTTTGATGCTTTGATGTATGACGGACGATTGCCTTTCTTGGTCATTGCCTGAAGTGTGAATTGACTGACAACAAGAATCTCACCTCCGACATCGAGCACAGATTTGTTCATCACTCCGTTTTCGTCTTCAAATATTCTTATGTTCACAATTTTTCCGCTGAGCCATTCTATATCCTCGTCGGTGTCTCTGTCTTCAATTCCAACAAACACCAGCAATCCTTTGCCTATGCTTGACTTTAATTTTGAGTCTATGGTTACCGATGCTTCGGTAACTTTTTGAATCAGTATTCTCATATTTGTTTATTTTAGTTCTTTCAAAATGATGAATATATTGTTGTTTTTCCACTCGGTCGATGGCTCAGAAACACTTGGCTCTTCAATTGTGTTTTGACTGCTGAATATCGCTAATGTTTTGCTGCTGTTGCTCAGATAATCTATCATTTCATCGTCCTCGTTGCAAATGTTGCTATACAGGTAATATCTTGTTTCTGACGTTATCTCATTTTTTATTTCACTGCTGTCGTTGTCAACAAATATCAGATTCTGTGGCCCGCTGATGTTCATGCCAGATGCAATGTTTTTTTTGTCTATGCCTTGTTCTTCAATCCAAAGCATACATTTTTTTCTGATGTTATAGAATTCAGTGTGCGCCAGACTGCAGTCCCAGCTTTGTGCCATTTTTTCTCTGTAGATGATGAAATTGCTTGCAAACAATCCAACGCATACGAACAACAGTCCACAGTGTTGCCATTTAATCGAGATGTTTTCTAATTCTTTTCTCGCTGTGTTAATTATGCATAATGTGGCAGTCACGTCAAAAATTATAAACGACATTGTGAAGTATCTTTCGCCAATCATGTTGCTCAGCGGCAGCGTAACCATGGCAATTGCAATCTGCATGGCTACATAAAGTGTCCAGTTAGTCTGCAAGCGTTTATATAAATCAGTTGCATTTTTTCTAATGAAAACGGCTGTTAACAGCAGCAGCCACAGCAAAAATCTGCCGTATTCAAGATTTTGGAATCCATAGATACAGATGTTTTTTGCAAGTTGTCCAATGCTTGCTGTCTCTCCTGTTCCACCCCAAATGTTGTCTGGCGATGTGAAAATCCATCCCTGATGTGATAGTCTGAAGATAACAAAACATATAACATAGACCACAGCTGGGGTCATGGCCACCAGATTTTTTTTCTTTGTTTCACTGTTATTATTGCCGGTGAAATGGCATATAATCATAATAACTGCCGAACATATCATTCCTCTGCGGCTGGTCATGCAAAGCAGCAGCATCGAAATGCACATTTGTTTTTTTCTGCTATCCAAAACAGAGTTTATGGCCAATAATCCAAAAAAGCAGAGCCACACGTCTGTGGTCATCAATATTGATTGTGACAGCACAGTTGGGTCTGAAATGGCAACTGCAAAGGCTGCAAAACTAAACAGGTCTGCTCCGTTTTCGGTATCTGTTATTTTTTTTGCCGACAGCCAGCAGAATTTTTTCAGTTGCAGAAGCATTCCGGCTGTTGCTGCTATAAAAAAAATGTGTGTCGTCATCATATTTCTGCCTGCTATGTGCCACCATGAGGCAAGCAGATATTGTATTACTTTTGGGTCGCCGTTATCATATTTGCCAGAAAAGATGAATTGCTTGAGGTCGTTGTCATAAAAAAAAGTTGCCGGACGGGAAATACAGGCAGTTGCATCTGCAAAAAATGTGAATACGTTTGCGTTTGACAAAACGTAAATCAAGATGAGCAGAACTATTATATTTGTTGCTACGTCGCCTACTTTATATTTTTTATTGTTGCTCATTTTTGTGCAGTGATTCAAATATTAGTTTTGCTTTTGCCTTTCCAATCACTTTTTCAATCTCTTCAAGACTTTGCTCTTTCAGTCTTTTCACACTTTTGAACGATTTCATCAGCGCTAATTTCGTTTTTTCACCGATGCCGTTAATCTCATCAAGTTCTGATTTTGTTTGCCTTTTGCTTCTTTTGTCTCTGTGAAATGTGATTGCAAAGCGGTGAACTTCATCTTGTATATGGCCAAGCAGACGGAACACCTGGCTGTCTTTGCTCATTCCGATTACCATTGGTGGAAATCCGAACAGCAGTTCGTTTGTTCGGTGTCTGTCGTCTTTTGCAAGTCCGGCAATCGGGATGTTTAGTCCCAATTCATCTTCAACAACCTGTCTCACCACTTCCATCTGTCCGGCACCACCGTCGGTTATTATCAGGTCAGGCAAAGTGTCATTCTCCTCAATAATTCGAGTGTATCTGCGTCTGACAACCTCTTGCATGCTTGCGTAATCGTCTGGGCCAACAACTGTTTTGATGTTATATTTTCTGTAGTCGTTTTTGCTTGGTTTACCCATTTTGAAAACAACGCATGCTGCCACTGGGTCACTGCCCGAAATGTTTGAATTGTCGAAACATTCGATTTGAACGGGAAGTTTGTCGAGCTTCAGTTCATTTTGAATTTCTTTAAGCAGCTTGGTTGCCCTTTGCTCAGGATTGAATTTTTCCATCTGCTTCAGTCGGTCAAACCTGTATTGCTTTACGTTCTTCTCTGACAGTTCAACAAGTTTGCGCTTGTCGCCACGTTGCGGAACACTGACCTCGGCATTGCCAAATTTGTATTCAATCTCAAAAGGCAGAAGAATCTCGTGGCTTGTGCTGTGAAATCTGTCTCTCATCTCCACAATCGCGCTGGCCAGTATATCTTCTTTATCTTCGTCTATGTTTATCTTATATTCAAGAGTATAGGCCTGCGATATTGTTCCGTGAACCACTTTAAGGTAGTTCACAAATGCGTGGTCGTCGTCAATCTCAATAGCAAATACGTCGATGTTGTTGAGTTGTGGATTGACAATTGTTGATTTGCTTTTAAAGTTTCCTATCTGTTCAAGCTTTTCTTTTATCTCTTGCGCATATTCAAACCTAAGTTCCTCGGCAGCTTTCATCATTTCGGTCTGCAGATATTCTTCCAGACTGTCGAGCTCGCCTTTCAGTATGAGTTTAATCTCGGATATGTTTTTGTTATACTCTTCTTCAGTTTGTTTGCCCTCGCAGCAGCCGGCGCAATTTTTTATGTGATACTTAAGGCATACTCCAAACTTTCCTTGTCTGATTTTTTCGGCCGACAGTGCCAAATTGCATGTTCTTATTTTGTAGAGCTTGTGAATAAGATCAAGCACTGTTTTCATGGCGGGCAGGTAAGTGTACGGACCGTAATATGACGATCCGTCTCTAACCATGTGTCTGGTCATGAATATCCTTGGATAGGGTTCGTGCTTCACCACAATCCACGGATATGTTTTGTCATCCTTCAGCAGAATGTTATAGTGTGGCTGATGTTTTTTTATCAGTGCGTTCTCGAGCAGCAGTGCGTCTTGCTCGGTGTTGACAACAATATATTTCAGGTCTGCTATCTGCTTAACAAGAAGTTTTGTTTTCAGCGATGTTTGATATTTGTTGAAATAAGACGAAACTCTGCGCTTCAGATTAACCGCTTTGCCAACATATATTATAACTCCCTCTTTGTTGAAGTATTGATATACTCCAGGACTTTCGGGCAACGATAAAACTATCTGCCTCAAGTTTGAGGGCATTTCCTGTTCCATGTTAGTTCATTATTTATTAAATATGAAATAATGCTTAAATTACAAATGTTGCATTCAATAATAAATATATCTCTGTCTATTTGCAAAACTACAATTTTTTTGTTTTCCAAATATATTTCCATAAAAATGCGATAAAATGGGATTTTTTAAGATTTTTGTTCTATTTTATTATAAATTCTATTTTATATAAATTTGATATTAACTTGTTTATTATTAGTTAAATATAAACCAATATTGTAATGCTGAACTCGCTGAGATTTCAAAATTTAATTTTCTCCCTACAATCGTAGATTTTTACACAAAATAAATGCCAGATTTTTAATATAATTATATATGTAATTTTTGTAATTAAATATAAATTGTAAAATGATAATTTTTAAAAATTAAATAATAAGTTTATGCAATATTATTTAATGAAATAGTTAAAATATTATATTGTTGCTTTTGTCAAGGTCTAAACGATTTGTTGCATAAATGAATCTGATTTATGGTAGACTTTATGTGTACAATGCAGCAAAAAAAAAGCATTGCAGTCTGGGCAATGCTTTTTTGAGAATATGTGCATTCTCAAATTTTCTGATGCTTGTTTTTATGACAGGCTTGGTGTGAATATTCTGAATTTGGTATTCAGGTGAAAAATCATGCTGCAAACTTATCTTATTTGCAGATTGCATTTGCTGCCACCATTACTGCTTCAGATATTATCAATGAAGCCGTTATAATTGCTACTATTATCATGGTTTTTAATTATTTGTTGTTTGGAATGTTACGTCCTGAACCAAAAACATACAATGCTAATATAACTGTTGCGAATCCCATAATGCTTAGTGTTTTAAAGGGTTAGAAACTTAATTACTTGTTGCAGATGATGTTGTGACCGATTGCGAACACACACAAGGCAGTGATAACTATTGCAAATCCCATAATGCTTAATGTTTTAAAATGTTTATAAATTAAATTTTAGTCCTCTGTTATAATTCCTGATCTTACTGCTATAATCAAGCTTACTACGTATAAAACTGCTGCGATGAATGGAATAATTGACATAATTTTTTTTGTTTTAATTGTTATATATTTTGTTTGTGTCTCCCGTTCTGTTTGGTTGACACAGCAAAATTATGTTGATGTCTAAACCTTGTGCGTATCATGTGTGAAATCGACACGTATCATTGATGAATTTCGCCATTTGACCGCTTTTTTCACCATTTGACCGCAAAACATCTTTATTTGTGCTGGGTTTAGTGTTTTTTGTTGTTCGGCTGGTCTGTATTTGCCCCTATTTATTGGTTGTTTTAATTTCTGTATCTTTGAAAATTGATTGTAGTGGCAGAAAAAACGAACTTATTCCAACCCCGAATTTTGGTTCTTAACCACAAAAAACAGTTTTATTCAGTAAGAAAAAATATCCAGTTAATGACAGACACAGCAAATAAAATAATGCTAGGCGATGAGGCAAATGCTTTGCCGGCTTTCTCTATCTCGGCTGAGCTAAATAGCTTGCTTAAATCTAAAAATAAGGTTATTGTCACTGCTGCTCCTGGTGCCGGCAAGTCAACTGTTCTGCCTCTTACTATTCTTGGCGGGCTTGGTCTGTCTGGAAAAATCCTTATGCTTGAGCCCAGAAGACTGGCGGCTAAACAGGTGGCGGCCAGAATGGCGTATCTTTTAGGCGAAAAGGTCGGAAAAACGGTGGGCTACAGGGTGAGGTTCGATAAATGTGTTTCGGCTGATACAAAAATAGAGGTCTTGACCGAAGGCATCTTGACGCGTATGTTGGTCGACGATCCAACTCTTGATGGGGTAGATGTGGTTGTTTTCGACGAATTTCACGAGAGAAGTCTTGCTTCTGACGTGGCTCTCGCTCTTACACGCGAGGCACAATCGGTTGTTCGGCCTGATTTGAAGATTGTTATTATGTCTGCCACCATCGATTCCGACGAACTCAGCAGACAGATTGATGCGCCTGTGGTAAGCAGCAGCGGACGCATGTTTGATGTGAAGGTCATACATTCCGACGAAGAGGCCAGCCAGAGCAACGTTGCCGAGGTAACTGCAAGGGCCATCTGCAAGGCTCATCGCAACGATTTTGGAGATATTCTGGCTTTTCTGCCCGGACAGGGAGAAATCTTGAAATGCCAGGAATTGCTCGGCTCATCGCTTGGCGACACTCTTGTTTATCCGTTATACGGACAGTTGACGCCCGAGGCTCAGAATCTTGCAATTTTGCCGGCGCCAGACGGCAGGCGAAAGGTGGTTCTTGCTACTTCTATTGCCGAGACTTCTTTGACTATTCAGGAAATACGTGTTGTCGTTGATTCTGGTCTTTGCAGATACATGGTTTTTGATCAGCGAAACGGACTTAGTCACCTCGAAACTAAACGTATAAGCATGGATATGGCAACGCAGAGAACCGGACGTGCCGGGCGTGTATGCAACGGCGTTTGCTACAGACTCTGGACTCTTGCCACTGAACACAGAATGGACAGCTGCCGAGTTCCTGAAATTCTCACTGCCGACATGGCCAGCACTGTGCTCGATGTTGCAGCTTGGGGTGGCGAAAATATCAATGATATGCCTTGGCTCACTCCGCCACCAGCCGCTAATGTTGCACAGGCAGATAGATTGCTCTCTTTGCTTGGCGCCACCGACAACAATGGTGTTGTGACCGAACTTGGCAAAATGATGGCAAAATTGCCATGCCACCCGCGCATTTCAAGAATATTGGTCAATCAGACAGATGATTATATGGTGGCACTGGCTGCTGATATTGCTGCTTTAATCGAAGAAAAATGTCCTGTAAGCGAACTTAATGACGAAGTTGATATAAGTGTCCACCTCGATGCACTGCGAGCCGCCAGAGGCCGTAAAAATGCGAATAAATGGGCAAGAATTGATAAAGTGGCACGAGAGTATCGCGGAAGTGTTGCCGAAGACAACCAGCCTGCCAATTCTGCCGACATCGGTCTGCTTATTGCCATGGCTTATCCAGAGAGGATTGCTGCGGCAGCAGACTCGTGCGGAAGATACAGACTTTCGAGTGGTGGAATGGCTGTTGTTGACAAAAACTCTGACTTGACATCGTGCAAATGGTTGGCTGTTGCAGAGATGAATGCACAAAGCGGAAATGTGTTTTTGGCGTCAAAACTCAGTCCTGATTGTCTTTCGGCCCTGTCTCACTCAAGCAGGAATGTTGCATGGGACTCTAAACGTGGCATGCTCGTTGCTCAGGATGAGGTGAAGGTTGGATGTCTGCTTATCGAGTCTAGGCCTGTGGCTAATCTTGACAAAGCTGAGGCTGTTGCTGCTGTTTGCAACGCTGTGCCAAAGTATGGACTTTCAATGTTCGATTTCAACGAGAATGTTGCTCGACTGCAGTGCAGAATTGCCTGTGTTGCAGCATGGCATCCTGAGCTCGATTTGCCAGATGTTTCAACTGATTCCTTACTCAACAATCCATATTCATGGCTGCCTTTCTATCTCGAATCGGGCAACAGGGTGCTGTCTGCCGTGTCTGAACTCAAGAAGATTGATTTGTGTCAGGCAATTTGGAATATTCTTGACTATGGTCAGCAACAGTCAGTAGACAGACTTGCACCTACGCATCTTGCTGTGCCAACTGGCAGCAAAATCAGAATAGACTATCGAACTGCGGCCGAGGCTCCGGTTTTGTCGGTCCGTCTGCAGGAATGTTTCGGATTGACCGATACTCCGACTGTCAACGATGGCAGAGTGCCGGTGCTGATGGAGTTGCTCTCGCCTGGTTTCAAGCCTGTGCAGCTTACAAGAGACTTGCGCAACTTCTGGCAATCAACATATTTCGAGGTGAAAAAGGAGCTTAAGCGCAGATATCCTAAACACTACTGGCCAGATGACCCCCTGAATGCTGAGGCAACAAGGGGAGTGAAGAAGAAAAGCTGAGATGATGTGGTTGCCTTGATGACTTTGATTTGTAGAAAAAAAATAAAGCACCGCTGCATTTCAGCGGTGCTTTTTTGATGAACTGTTGCTTTGATTGTTTGAATGTTGTGAATAAGAAGTTTGGTTTGTGCAATCGTTCATCGTTTGGGCTTATTGCCCGCGGTTCACTGTTCTATTGGTGGAACCAGTGTCCAGTCTGCTACATATTCCATACTCTTTAATTTTTAATGTTAGATGTTTTTATTTTTTTACGCGAATATGTGATGACATACGCCAAACACAAATAGGCTGATAATTATTATTGCGAATACCATGATACTTTGTTTTAAGGCGGCCTCTTTAAATTGTTTTGAATGATTTACTTACTTTGTTTTTCCGTCAAATATGCTCTTTGCCAGATAAATGGCATAGGCTGTGCTTATCAGGAGTGATGTTATGCTCAACATCTTTTTTATTCTGTTGGTTATTTGTTTGCTATGTTCTTTCTGCTGTTGAACATCATAATGTTTACTACTGCGAAATAGATAACTGTTGCCAATGCTGCGTAAATCATAATAACTGAAGTTTTAAAGTGTTTTATAAATTTTGTTTTCTAGTCAGCCATTCTGTTTGGTTGACACAGCAAAATTATTGTGGCTCTAACTCCAGGTGCGTATCATTTGTGAAAACAGACTGTATTTTGCGTGAAATTCCCCATTTGTTCGGTTTTTTCATTGCTTGTCCGCACTTCTTGCCATTTTGTAAAGTATACGACTATGACAGACAAAAAAAATCCGTTGGGTCAGCAACGGATTTTTTTTGAACTCACTTTTTTTGTGTGGTTGAGTCAAAAGGTGATTTTCACATTATTCACTACTTAATTTTTTTGTTGATGTTGGACTTGTGCATTGACGGCTGGTCATCTGCTTGTTCAATTGCCTCTTCTCTGGCCTCTCGCACAATCAAAACTATCACGGCTATATATAAAGCCACTACCACTAAAATCATATAATTCATATTGTTTTTTTCCTCAAATTTAGGCAGACGACTTTGTCGTGGTGGTTCATCTCATGAAAACCATTTGTTCAGCCATTGGTTTTCACAATTTGTACGTTTTTGTTTTGTCTATTGAATCAGCCTATTTGTTGGCAGAAATGTGGTGTACGTAACAACTTTTCCGTTTTCAAGGATTTTTTTTTTATATTTGGTGTAAACGAATAATAATGTGTTTAATAATTAGTGTAATATGGGTTTAATGGATGTTTTCAAGGCTGTTTTGCAGGGTGTTCAGCAAAGCCAGTCTAATCAGCAGCAGGAGCAGCAAGGACCTGCAACTCAACAAAATCAAAACGGCAGACCGCAGGGCTCGCAGCGTGGTGGTTTTGGTGGTCAGCAGCAGCCTGCAGGTCAGCAAGGTGGATTTCCTGGACAAAATCAGCAGGGCGGCTTTGGCGGTCAGCAGGGAAATTTCGGCAGACAGCAAGATATGCAAACTAATGGCGGCTATGATAACCAGCAGCAAGGTGGTTTTGCAAATCAGCAAGGGCAGTTTAACCAGAACTCCGATGAAATAGCTTTTAATCAGAATAACCAGCATGAGTCTGGGTTTGATGCTCAACAGCCAAATTTTGAAAATCAACAGGCTGATAACAAGTTTGATATGCCAAATGCAGATTTCGCTCAGAATGACAATGTTTCCAATTCTGATTATCAGTCAGAGCAGCAGCAGGGTGGTTTCGGCGGACAACAGTCCCGTCCGTCTTTTCAGCAAAACTCCGATGAAAACAATGGACAGTTCTCTCAGAACACTGAGGTGAATGAATCAGACTTTAATCAGAACAGACAGCAGGGCGGC
>R06__coassemble_8_pt1 | contig 99318 bp, 77 predicted proteins | sample R06__metabat2_high_PE_023 | metagenome-assembled genome bin R06 | reverse complement strand
TTTTTTTGTGCGCTTACAACTTATGAGCCTTCACAGACGGGTAGGTAAATATCAATTTGCCATAAAAACTCATGCTTTTCTGTTAAGGTCATAACTTTCTTCCTGTTCGATTTGTCGTTTTTATTGTGTTCATATGTTAACGTCGTAATTTTAATGTTGCATAATATGCTCCTAATCTGAGTTATTTTGTAACTTTGTGTTAGATTTATCGTTGTTATAAGCTTTGTTGAAGATTACAACTTAAAGGATTTATATATGGCATACAATTTTATGAGTGCGGACGAGGCTGCTCGTCTTATCAAGAATGGGGACAAAATTGCCACTAGCGGTTTCACTGCTTCTGGTTGCCCTAAGGAGTTGCCAACTGCTTTGGCTAAATATGCTGCAGAGGAACATCAGGCTGGACGTGAGTTCAAAATATCTTTGTTCTCGGGCGCTTCTACTGGCGACTCCTGCGACGGCGAGTTGGCTCGTGCCAAGGCTATGAAGTTCCGCACTCCATACCAGTCTTCTAAGGATTTGAGACTTGCCATCAACAGTGGTGAGGTAGACTATGTTGATATGCACCTCAGCCATCTCGCTCAGGAATTGAGATACGGCACTTATGGCGATCTTGACTTCGCTATCATCGAGGCTGCTGATCTAAGCGCCAATGGTGATATCCTGCTGACTGCAGGTGTCGGCAACGCTCTTACTTATGCACGTCTGGCTAAGAAGATTATCGTTGAGATCAACGACATGCATCCTAAAACTTTGCTGGGTATGCACGACTTGTATGAGCCTAATGATCCGCCTTACCGCAAGGAAATTCCTATCTATTCTGTCAAGGATAGAGCAGGTTCTCTGACTGTAAAGGTCGACCCTTCGAAGATTGTTGCCGTCATAAATACTAGCCGTCCTAACGAGGTGGGCAAGTTTACTCCACTCGACGAGACTACAAGCCGTATCGGACAGAATGTTGCCAAGTTCCTAGCTTCTGAACTGAAAAAGGGATTCATTCCAAAGGAGTTCCTCCCTATTCAGTCTGGTGTGGGTAATGTGGCTAATGCCGTGCTTGGTTTCCTTGGCGAGGATAAGGATATCCCTGCTTTCACAATGTATACCGAGGTTATCCAGGATGCTGTTATCAAATTGATGCAGGAGGGCAGAATCACTTTTGCCAGCGGTTGCTCTCTGACCGTTACTCAGCCTGTGCTTGAACAGGTTTACGGAAATCTTGACTTCTTCCGCGAGAAGCTTATCCTTCGCCCTATTGAGATCTCAAATAACCCTGAGATTATTCGCCGTTTGGGTCTTATCACCATCAACACTGCTCTTGAGGCCGACATTTATGGTAATGTCAATTCAACAAATGTTCTTGGCGTGAAGATGATGAATGGTATCGGCGGCAGTGCCGATTTCACTCGTAACGGATATTTGTCTATATTCACTTGTCCTTCAATACAGAAGGAGGGCAAAATCACTCCTATCGTTCCTATGGTCAGCCATGTTGACCACAGTGAGCACTCGGTTAAGGTCCTTATCACCGATCAGGGTATCGCTGATTTGCGCGGAAAGGCACCTCGTGAGCGCGCTTTGACTATAATTGAGAATTGTGTACACCCTGACTACAAACAGCTGTTCTACGACTATTTGAAGCTCACAAATAAGGGCTTGCATATTCCTCATAACCTTGCTGCTGCCTTTGGCATGCACACTGCATTCAGCGAGACTGGTGATATGCGCAATGTTGACTGGTCGAAGTATTCAAAGTAATTCGAAGTTTTTTATAGCCGCTTTTCAAACTTGTTTGTTTGATGGCGTCACAAAATAAAAGGCTGAGTTCCCTAATTTGGAACTCAGCCTTTTTCCTGTGTGATAAGTAAGGAGTGGGGTGTAGTCAAATAGCTCAAGTATTTTTGATGCGATAAACTTTTATTCTTTTCCCAATATTGGGCTGAAACTAAGAGAGAGTCGTATGCCACAATGGCATACGACTCTCTTTGATATGTTTTTTTGTTACAGGTCTATATGTCTTGCCTCTATGTGTTCTTTTAGAAATACTTTCGCACTGTTGCTGAATGATTCCTGACTCTCGGTGCTGAGATAGGTGCAGATGCCATCTGTTCCTATCTTCTGCTGAATCTCTGGATGGCGCCATAGATAGTCATGCAGACTGCTTGCCACAATTTGACCTTGCGACATTATTTTCACTCCTTGTGGCAGGTATTTCTTTATTTTGTCCATCAGCAAGGGATAGTGTGTACAGCCTAATATTATTGTGTCAATTTCGGGATCTTTGTCAAACAGCGCCTCAATTTCTTTTTTCACAAAAAAATCGGCGCCGTCGCTGGCATATTCCTGGTTCTCGACTAGTGGAACCCACATCGGACAGGCATGTCCGCTCACTACCACGTCGGGTGCCAGTTTTGCAGTCTCAATTTCATATGATTTTGAGCTTATTGTTCCTTTGGTAGCAAAAAGCCCTACGTGCCTCGTTTTTGTGGCGCTTGATATCTGCTCCACTGTCGGTCGAATAATGCCAAGCACACGCTTTTCTGGGGCCCACAGGGGTAGGTCTGTCTGCTGTATGCTTCTCAGCGCTTTTGCCGATGCCGTGTTGCAGGCAAGTATCACCAGCGGACAGCCCATGTCAAACAGTCGCTTAACGGCTTGCTTGGTGAATTGATATACCACGTCGAACGACCTTGAACCATAGGGCGCACGGGCATTGTCGCCCAGATACATGTAGTCGTATTGGGGCATAAGCTCTTTCAAATCTCTCAGTATGGTCAGTCCGCCGTATCCTGAGTCGAATACTCCTATTGGGCCTTTGGTGCTTTCTTGCATTGACATTCTTTTTTTGGGAGGGGCGATAAAAAAGGAGCGACCTGCTATGCAGCCACTCCTTCATTGATATTATTGTCTTATCTTTTTTTGAACGCTTATTTTTGCAGCTTCTTCAAAACAAGGCTTGTGATGTCAATTGACTGCTCCGACTTGTATATGATTGCCTGGGTGTCAAGTATATACAAGAAACCGTTCTCGGCTGCAACTGCATCGATTGCCTTCTTGATTTTGTCGCGAACTGGTGTCTGCAGCTGCTCCTGTTTCTTCTGCAACAAAGCCTGTGCATTCTGATAGTAGTTCTGCATGCGGGTTTGCAGTGTGCGGATTTCCTCCATGCGGTTCTGCTTAATCGACTCGTCCCAGTTTGCTTCGCCTTCCTTGTATTCTGCGGCCTTGCGTGTAACCTCGTCATCCATTCTCTTCAACTCGGCCTCGTATTCAGCGCTTGTCTTTTTCATAACAGAGTCTATCTCTGCAGCGTCAGGCAGCTGCATGAACAGTGCTTGAATGTCAATGTGGCCCAGCTTAACCTGGCTCTGTCCAAACAACATTGCAGGCACAAATGCCATGCAAATAACGATTAATCTCTTTAACATATCTTGTTTTCTGTGTTTTCTGTTTGCAAAGATAAGCAATTTGATGCTCTTTGCTTATCTGTTGTTCTCTTTTTATGGAACCTGTTTTTATTTAGAGTAGCCAAGCTTGGTCAGCACTTTGTCCGACACATCAACCTTCGACGAGTAATATATAAGGTTCTGGGCTGATGCCTTGTCGAATATCATCACATAACCTTCTTTCTCGGCAACATCTTTCACTGCGGCATAGACCTCGTCCTGTATAGGCTTCATGAGGCTCTCGCGTTTTTTGAACAGCTCGCCTTGCGGACCGAAATATTTAGTCTTCAGTTCTCTGGCTTCTTTCTCCTTGGCAACTATCTCGTTCTCTTTTTTTGTCTTCATGTCGTCTGAGTAGAAAACTGCTTCTGTCTGATAGTTTTTATACAGAACCTTAGCCTCGTTGTTCTTCTCCTCAACTTCTTTCTGCCATTTCTGCGAAACCTGTTTCAGCTGCTCGTTTGCCGACTCATACATAGGCACATTCTTCAAAATGTATTCCATGTCAACAACTGCATACTTCTGTGCGCTTGCTGTCAATAACCCCATAAGGGCTATTGCTGCTGTCAATATTATTCTTTTCATTGTATTCATGTATTTGAGATTGTTTTCTTTTGTCTGTCCAAATTCTGTGCCACATCAGAATTCCTGACCGATGACCAGGTGGAAGTTGCTTCCGTTGTCACCGCTTGTGACTGCCTTGTCGAATCCGTATCCCCAGTCAACACCTATCAGTCCGAGCATAGGCAGGAATATTCGCACACCGACTCCGGCCGAACGCTTAAGGTCGAATGGGTTGAAGTCGCTGAAGTCCTGCCATGCATTTCCGGCATCAACAAATCCCAGCATATAGATGGTTGTGGTTGGCTGCAGCAGCAGCGGATACCTCAGCTCGACCGAGAGCTTTGTGTACATGTTTCCGGCATATCTGCTGCTTATTGGGTCGCGCGGAGTCAGAGATCCGTTTGCATATCCACGCAATCCTACTGATGTGGTCGCATAAGTTGAGCTTGAACCTGTTGTTCCGTCTCCTCCCATATAGTATCTCTCGAACGGAGATCTTCTGTATTTGTCATAGTATCCCAGGAAACCGTATTCTGCGCGTGTGCGCAACACAAGTTTCTGGTCTGGCGACAGCGGTGTGAACATGTTTGCTTTGAACTCTGTTTTGTAGTACTCAACCCAGCGATACAGTTCTTCCTGCATGTAGTTGTACTCATCCTCGCTCAAAGTTTCTTCCTGTGCTCTGTATTTGCGCACAAGTGCGTTTATGTCTTTGTTGTCTTTGAACTTTGAGTAAGGCGGTGTGGCTCTCAGTGATATTGAGAAACTTGAACCTCTTCTGGTATAGTATGGGTTGTCGATAGAGTTGCGCGAGAATGTAACTCCAAGGTTCAAATTGTTCGCGTTTCCGCTCTCCATGTCAAAGTATGACCAGTTCTTCAGTTTGTAGTGTCTGTAGGCCAACTCTCCGTAGATGCTGAAGTAGTCGTCTGGCCACGACAGTCTGGTTCCTATACCTATTGCACCACCCATTGTTATGATATATTTGTCGGGGTCGGCTTCGTAGGTGTAGTAGTTTGAACTGTATGATGAGTAGTAGTAGCTGTCGTTGTAGTAGTAGCTGTTCACTCCTGTCTGCTTCGACCAGTATAGGGTGGTTGTGAACTGAGTTGGTCGGCGTCCGCCAAGCCAAGGCTCAACAAACGATATGCTGGCTGCGTTGTAATAGTTTGCATTTGTTGTGTAGTTCAACGACAGTGTCTGTCCGTCGCCCTGAGGCAGTGGACGCCATGCCTTCTTGTTGAATGTGTTCTGGATTGAGAAGTTTGTGAACTTAAATCCCAGTGTTCCGGTCACTCCTGTCGAACCCCAACCAAAGCTGAGCTCAACCTGGTCGTTCTTTTTCTGCTCCAAGTTGTATACAATGTCAACGGTTCCATCTTCAGGATGTGGCACTGGTCTGATGTCTAGCTTTTCAGGGTCAAACTGTCCTGTGGATGCAAGCTCACGTGCCGAACGCTGAAGGTCTGTCTTGCTGAACAGTGCGCCTGGCTTGGTCCTGAGCTCACGTCTGATGACGTTCTCGTTCACTCCTGTATTTCCGTTGATTTCTATGCGGTCTATAACTGCCTGTCGGCCTTCGTATATCCTCATTTCCATGTCAATCGAGTCGCCGACAACGTTTGCTTCTACTGCCTCTACGTTGAAAAACAGGTAGCCGTTGTCCATATACAGGTTGCCAACAGCGTCGTCGTCGGTGTTGAGTCGTTCGCCCAGCAGCTTGGTGTTATACACATCGCCTTTCTTTATTCCAAGAGCGGCAGAGAGCATCTCGCTCGAATATATTGTGTTGCCAACCCAGCTGATGTTGCGGAAGTAGTATTTCTTTCCTTCTTCAACGGCTATGCCTATATCTACTTTTCTGCCGTTGTATGGCTTCACACTGTCGGCCAGTATCTCGGCGTCACGGTATCCCTTCTCGTTATACTTGTTGAGCAACAGTCCTTTGTCTTCCTTATACTTGTCACGTATGAATTTTTTGCTCTTGAATATATTCCATATTTTAGGCTCTTTTGTGCCTTTCATGGCCCATTTTGCCTTGAAGTTGCTCAGATTTTCGTTACCGCTCAGGTATATTCGGTGCACTTTGATTTTGTCGCTCTTGTCAACGTCAACATACACAATGACATAATTAGGAGTTGCAGGGTCATCTTTAAGTGTTATGTCAACCTTGCATTTCTCGTATCCCTTTTCTGCCATTTTTTTCTGTATAAGCAAGCGCGCACGGTTGGCTGCTCCAGGGGATATCTGTCCGCCTTTGCTCAGTCCTATTCCGCTTTCAATGTCTTCTTTTTCCTTCTTCTTGACTCCGCTTATGACAAGATCAGATATCCTTGGTCTTTGTGTGAACTTCAGCTCAATCCAGATTTTGTTGCCTTCGATTTTGTTGGCAAGCACTTTCACGTCCGAGAACAGACCCTGTTTCCAGAATTTCTTTATCGCGTTTGTGAAGTCCTCTCCAGGCACTTTTACCTTTTGTCCGACTTTCAAGCCAGAGTAGGCCGACAATATGTCTTTGTCGTATACGCCGTTGCCAGTGACTGTGATCTCCTGTATCACATATTCTGATGGCGATGCGGTGTATTTGATTGTGGGCAGTTCCTTATTTTCAGTATTGTTGTCGCCTTGTGTCGCAATTACTCTTGCTGTGTCTTTTTTTGTTGTGTCCGCAGTTGCTGCTGGCATGGTGCTGTCGGCCTCTGTTGTCAGTTGGGTCGGCGTTGTTGTGCTGTCGGCAGACGTGATTGCTTCGTTTTGAGCATTGGCAGATAGGGTTGCTATCACCATTGCTGCAAGACTGTATTTGCGCCACATGTTTGTCATTATATCCAAGTGTGTAAGTTTTTCTTTTTCTTATTTTTTTAGCTGTTCGCTTGTTTTCCCGAATCTTCTTTCCCTTTTCTGGTAGTCAATCAGGGCTTTGCAGAATTCCTCTTCTTTGAAGTCGGGCCAGCATTTGTCGGTGAAGTATAGCTCTGAATAAGACAGCTGCCACATAAGGAAATTGCTTATTCTCAGCTCTCCGCTTGTGCGGACCAGCAGGTCTGGGTCTGGAATTCCAGCGGTGCACAGGTTGCCAGAAATTGTCGATTCGTCTATTTTTCTCGCGTCCAGTTCCCCGTTTTGCACTTTCTGCGCTATTTTTTTCACTGCATTGGTGATTTCCCACCTTGATGAGTAGCTTATGCAGAGCACCAGGGTCATGTTTTGTCCGTCGGCTGTCTCTGTCATGACCGAGTCCATTTTAGATCTGGTCCTTTCGTTCAGTCTGTCCAGGTCGCCGATGACCAGCAGCTTGACTCCATTTTCAAGCATTTTGGGCTTGTATTGGCTCAGTGCGTCAACAAATATTTCCATCAGTGCGTCAACCTCGCTCTGTGGCCTGTTCCAATTCTCGGTCGAGAAGGCATACAGAGTCAGATATTTGACTCCAACCCTCACGGCTTCCATCATAACCTTGTCCACAGAGTCAACACCTTCGTGGTGCCCAAATATGCGTTCTTTGCCCTGCTGCTTTGCCCATCGCCCGTTGCCGTCCATGATTATGGCCACATGCGTTGGTATTCTGTTGGGGTCTATCTGCTGTCTGTATGTTGTCATGTCGGTGCTCTTGATTTAGTATGAACGGCACATGCCTCTGCGCTTGAATATGTCGAATGTGACAAACAGATATGCGCACGAGTACCAGTCGTTGTTTTTTATTTTGCTGCTTTCCATTTTGTAGGGGTCGTTGAGCAGTTCGTTGTCATAGTCGGCCACGTCGAGGTCGTCTCTGAAAAGTTTGTGCATGTCCCACTCAACTCCTATGTTGACTCTCGGACCCACTTTCACCTTATATCCAACGCCAAGGCCAAGTCCTCCGCCATACTGTCTGCCGTTCCAGCTGTCAAACATGCACAGCGACGGACCCAGGGCCACATATGGAGTGTGCCTTTTGACCTCTTTGTCCCACGAGTTGTAGCCGTATTTGAAGAAAAGCAGCTCAAACATTGCCCCAATGTTGACAAAGTCATTCTCAAATCGGCTTACCTGATTCTGCGGATATTTGTTCTCGGTGATGTTCTCGGTGCTGCCGCTCACTGTTCCCTTGTCCACGTCGAATTTCAGCATGAAGTGGTCGTTGAGTCTTATGCGCAGCAATGCTCCATAAAGGGGATTGTTCTCGTAGAACGGTTTGGTTGGGTTGGCGTCGCCGTTGTAGAACGATACTCCTCCAAGAACTCCGAACTCTCCTTTGTATTGGCAATATGCCGAATTGGCAAACACACTTGCAAGTATGATCACCAGCGCTAATTTTGCTCGTCTGTATGTCGATTTCACTATAGTCATTATTGTCACTTGCTGCTATAACGGAATTTTAGGCTCCTTATTTTGCGCAGCGCCGCATTTTATCTTGCAAAATTATATAATATCTTTGATATTGGCCCAATTATTGTCGGCGGATTTGAGGCTTGGGTAGGATTGCATACAAAAAAATGGCATGAATGCGACGCCGCTTTCATGCCATTTTTTGTATTGTCGTTTCCGCTGGGTTATGCTTCGCCCGGGCCGAATTTTATGGGAAACGGAACAGTGTTGCCTTCCTTCTGTGCGCCCACCATAGGGGGTCTTATTTCACCAAACTGTTTCTCAAATTGTGCAACCTGTGCCTGCAGTGCCATCATCAGTCCTTTGGCGTGTTCAGGAGCCAGCACAACACGGCTCTTGACTTTTGCCTTAGGCATGTTTGGCAACACGCGCACAAAGTCTACTACAAACTCAGACATTGAGTGGCCTACAAGTGCAAGGTTGGCATATGTGCCTTCTGCTGTCTGTGGGTCTATCTCAATCTGCAGACCTTTCTTTTCGTTATTTTCTTCCATTGTTTTTTTGTTTAGACGGTTATTTTTTTGCCTTCTCGGCCTCGGCGGCTGGTCTCTTGATGAGCTCCTCCTCAAGAATCATGCCCAGTGTCTTCATGTCTATCTTCTTGGCAACAATCTTGCGCTCTGTGTCGAGCAGATAGATGCCTGGTGTTACGCTTGCGTCATAGAACTCCCAGAAGTAGCTTTCTCTCTCAGGGTCCCATACGTTATACCAGTCCTGCAGTTTGTGGTCCTGAACAAAGTCCTGCCACTCTTTTTTGTTTGTCTGCGTGTAAACGGCAAACACTTCGAATCCGTATTTGTGATACTGCGAGTAGACTGAGTCGTGAAGCACTGGGGTCGTCTTGCGGCAGTGTCCGCAAGTTGGCTCGAAGAAGTAAACCAGCACGAATTTGTTCTTTCCGTCGACCTGCTTCAGATCGCTCAAGTTGACGGGCTGGTCGTTCATGTCGCGCATGCGCAACTCTTTCGCCTTCATGCCAACAAGGTTGTATCTTACTTTCTTAACCTCTTTTCTCAAATCCTCAACCCATGCAGAGTCGGCCCATGTTGCACGGCGTGGCTCTGTCAGGTAATATTTGTTTGCAAGCTTTGACCACAAAGCGTCCATACCCATCTGGTTGCTTGTCAGGCCGTAGTTTATCATTTTGCTGCACATTGTCTGGAATGTCTCCTTGTTGAACTGGCTCTTCTCAATCAGATCAACTGCTGCTTCATACAGTGTGTCTGGGTGCTGCAGAACCAGTTTGCCTATGTAGTTGTCGACCATCTGTGGAAAGTATGGTGTGCGCAGATATCTAGGATCACTCAAGTTGATGTTGTCAAAGAAGTGATGTTTTCTGTACTGGTATCTTGTGTATGGTCTGATGCTGTCAGCAACTTCATTGAAATCAGGAATTTCCACAGGGATTGTTCCTTTTATGAAACCTTCGAGCCATTTGCCTTTGTTAGATGCCATCAGTGCGTCCTGCTTTTTCTTTACTTCTTCGCTCAATCTGTCAAGTTCGGTGTTGTATTTTACTGAGTCTATTGCCTTGTTCTTGTATTGCTCGCTCAGGTTGCGCTGTGCTTTGTGTCTTTCGCCCATAAATGTGAGCAGTTCCTGGAACTCTGCACTCTCTTTTGCGCCAGACACTTTGATTTTGTCAAAGTGGGCTGTGTCCACGCTGACTGTTATGTTTTGTTCTTCGCCGACAAGAATGTCAAAGTATTTGTTTGCGTCGAAGTATATGATGTATATACCCTGCTCAAGCGCTTTCTTTCCTTTGAATGCGCCTGTGCCCTTGCTGTCGAGCTCGGTTGTGTCTTTTGAGTAGGTCTTGCCGTTGAAGTAGAAAGCCAAATATACTTTCTGATTCTTCAATCCGGAATTGTCTACATTCAATTTGATTGTGTAGGCGTCTTTCCCGCCGTTCGATGCCTTGGGAGCATTTGCTGCCGATGCCATTGCAGCCATCATTGCTGATAGTAGTCCTATGAATAATCTTTTCATAATGCTTTTATATACAATGTTTTCTTTATCTTCCTAATTTTTGACAAGATACAAAAATACTCAATTTTGTTAAACCTTGTTCAAATTTTCTTTGTTTTGTTTTTCAGCCAATCCATTTCTTCTTTTGTCAACAGGCCGGTAGCTGTTATGTCTTTGAATGTTTTTTGATGATAGTCGTTGAGCCATTTCTTTTCTGTCTCGTCGAGCATGTCAGTCTCAATTGATTCAATATCAAAAGGAAAGTATGACATGGTCTCCAGCTTAAGGAAAGTTCCGAACTCGTTGGTCGCAAATGGCTGAACGCAAACCATGTTCTCAAGTCTTATTCCGTAATTACCTTCGATGTATAGGCCTGGCTCGTTGCTTATGAACATTCCTTTGGCAAGTGGAACTGTGTTGATGGCCGTACTGATTCGTTGCGGTCCTTCGTGCACGCAGAGGAAATGTCCTATTCCGTGTCCGGTTCCGTGCCCAAAGTTTTTTGCCGATTGCCATAGTGGCATCCTTGCCAGTGCGTCAAGCTGTGTGCCGGTGGTCCCTGTCGGGAATACGGCTCTTGCAAGGGCAATGTGTCCTTTCAGCACCAGTGTGTAGTCTTTTTTCCTGTTGCTTGGTGTGTTGCCCCCTAGGTGAACTGTCCTGGTGATGTCGGTTGTTCCAGTCATGTAATTGCCTCCCGAGTCAACAAGGAAGAATTCTCCTTTGTGCAGTTGTATGTCGGTTTCTTGGCTGACTGAATAGTGAACTATGGCTCCGTGATGTGCAAATGCTGATATGGTGTTGAAACTCAAGCTCTTGTATCCCTCTCTTTCTGCTCTGCACTTGTCCAGTTTGTCTGCAAAACTTTGTTCAGTGACGGCCCCGTTTTTTTCTATTTCGTTTTCAAGCCAGCAAAATGCTTTTGTCATTGCAACGCTGTCTTGCAGTTGTGCTTTTTTGAGATTCTCTACTTGAATGTCATTTTTGACGGCTTTCATCATACTTGCTGGCGATGCTGCATCTTTGATGTTTGAGTCTTTCAGTGCGTTTGCCACCAGGTGGTTTGTGTTGCGTTTGTCTATCAAAACTTTTGCTTCACGTCCTAATCTTTCAAGGTCTTTTGTTATGTCGGCATATGGTTTGACGTTTATTCCGTCGGTGTTCAGAACTTTTTCTGTAGGTGTTCCTGCAATGTGTCTGCCGTTGGCTTCGTTGCTGTCAATATAAAGGTTTGCATAGTTGCTGCCTATCAGCAGGTAGGCATAGAATACCGGATTGAATGTCACATCTCCGCCTCTCAGATTGAGCATATAGGCCACTTCGTCGAGGGCACTGATCAGGCAATGAGTGCATTTGTGGTTTGTCATCTCCTTCCTGACTCGCATTAGTTTTTGTGCTACATCTTCGCCTGAATAGCATACCGGGTGTGCATATATATCGCTGTTTGGCATCTGTGGTCTGTCTTTCCACTCTCCGTCAAGCTCTAAATTGGTTGTGAGTTTGATGCCTACTGCGTCGAATATTTTTGAAACGTTCTCAACCCATGCTGCCGCAAAGAGTTTGCCGTCTATTCCAACAACTCCTCCTTTTTGTGTGCGGCAAATATGCAATGCGAGGTTCGGTGTCCCGGCTTGTCCATCTTTCATTAATTCTATTCCGGTGCCGTCTAGTTGTTCTGTGGCTTGCAGAAAATATCTTGAGTCGGTCCACAGATATGCTTTGTCTGTCGCAACAAGCAGGGTACCGGCTGAACCGTTGAATCCGCTGAGCCTCTCTCTCAGTTTCCAGTGGTCTGCTATGTATTCGCTAAGGTGCGGGTCGGCTGTTGGTATTATGTATGCCGACACTCCGGCTTGCTTCATCTGCTGCCTCAGTGTTTGCAGTCTTTGTCTTATTTCGTCTTTGCTTGACATTTTTTCTTGGTTTAATCTTGTCTTTTGATGCAAATATACTTAATTGGTGTGGCTTTGTTGCGTGGGTTTTGTGTACTTTTGCATGCAGGCATTTCTATAACTTATTGCCTTTAACCTTATGCAGACACTTTATCCGCTGTTATTCAGCAACAATTTTCATACCAAAATCTGGGGCGGACATCGCCTGAAAACTCTTAAGGGTCTATCGGCCGATGATGAGCCTGTTGGCGAGAGTTGGGAGGTTAGCGCTGTGCCTGGCAGCAACAGTGTTGTCTGCAATGGACCTTTGGCCGGACGACAATTGGATGACTTGACTGCTGAATACGGACCGCTTATGTTGGGGAATTCCGTGGCCAAGAGATATTCGAACATTTTTCCACTGCTTGTTAAATACATTGATGCTCAAACAGATCTGTCGGTTCAGGTTCATCCTAATGATGAACTTGCGGCAAGCAGGCACAACTGTTTCGGAAAAACGGAAATGTGGTTTGTTATGAAGGCTGAGCCGGGCGCTTATTTGTATGCCGGACTGAATCAGCACATCAGCAAGTATGAATATGGCAAGAGGGTTGAAGACGGCTCAATCTGCGAGGTGCTGCAAAAGCATTTCGTTCAGCCTGGCGATGTGTTTTTTATTCCGGCTGGCAGAATTCATGCCATTTGTGGGGGTATTCTCTTGGCCGAAATTCAGCAGAGCAGTGATATAACATACAGAATTTTTGACTACAACCGATTGGGACTCGACGGAAAACCGCGTCAGCTGCACACCGACTTGGCTGCAGACGCTATTGATTATTCGGTCAGTGACGATTATAGAACTCACTACAAGCATAACCTCAACAAGCCTGTGTCTGTGATTTCGAGCGAGTTCTTTGTGGTCAAGCTGCTTGAGGTTGACAGGGCTTTCCACCGCAAATTGTTCAAATATGATTCTTTCATAATATACATGTGCCTGTCTGGCAACTGCACCATTCGCGTCGACAGTGCTGTGGGCTATGAGGGTAATGCGACACCGCCACTTGGATGCTCAACTGTTCATCTTACCGAGGGCAACAGTTGTCTTATTCCTGCATCGGTGGCCGATGTGTATGTAACTCCAGATAATTCGTGCGGCGTCACACGTCTGCTAGAAACTTATATTGACAATAAGAACTTTTGATGGTCCCTTTATAAGAATGAAAAAAGTCATGCAGGTTTCTGCATGACTTTTTTGTCCCTCTCAAAAATCAGGAAATGGTATTTTCAGCTGTTTGTCGACCAGGTTGAATGTCATTCTGTGATACGGACTCGCGCCAAACTGCTCTATTGCCTTGCGGTGCTGAATGGTCGGATATCCTTTGTTCTTTTTCCAGCCGTAGGCAGGATACTCAAGGTCAATCTTGTTCATAAAATCGTCACGGTAGGTCTTGGCAAGAATAGACGCTGCTGCTATTGACAGGTATGTCGAATCCCCCTTGACAACCGTGTGGTGCTCAACATCGTTGTAGTTGTAGAACTTGTTGCCGTCGACTATTATGTGGTCAGGCCTGACTTTAAGTTTGTCCAGTGCCTGATGCATTGCCATTATTGATGACCTCAGAATGTTATATTTGTCAATATCTTGGGCCGTAAGTATTCCTACTGCCCAGGCTATTGCGTTTTGCTCTATGATCGGACGGAGCTTATATCTCTGGCTTTCTGTCAGCTGCTTTGAATCGGTCAGACCTTCGCACTCAAAGTCTTTTGGCAGAATCACAGCGGCTGCAAACACCGGTCCGGCCAGACATCCTCTGCCGGCTTCGTCGCAACCAGCCTCTATGGCTCCTTCTTTCATGTAGTGGAGCAGTGGCTTGTATTCTCTTCTAGCCATTATTCTTTGACATTTTTGTCGGCCCATTTATATAGGAAATTCACTATTGTGCGTCCAACCACACCAATCGTGTTTTTATCTATATTGTCTTCTGTGTCTTTCTGTGTGTGCCATTCTTCAGGAAATCCACTATACTGTTTATAGTCTATGATGTCGACAGTTGGAATGCCTGTCATTTGGTTTATGAAGTAGTGGTCGTCTATTATGCTTCCGCCCATTTCGTTAACAAATATGTTCCCAAATCCAAGTTTTTTTGCCTCCTGCCATATCTGGCTTGACAATCCGGCTGCAAATTGGCTCGAAATGACATCTACTGCAAAGTTTGGATTTTTGCCGCCAACCATGTCGAGCAATATTCCCCATTGAGGTTTGTTGTCGGTGTAACCTGTGTTTTGTGCCCAATATTGTGTCCCTAGACACCATGTCTTGTCGTCGTCGCTTATGCCAGCCCAGTCTGGCGCTCCATAGTCTTCTGCGTCCAGCATTACGAGGTCAACTCCAATTCCGGGATCGACTTCGTTCAGCAGTCTTGCAACTTCAAGGAGCACGGCAACACCGCTGGCAGCGTCATTTGCGCCCATCACTGGCATCAGCTTGCTTTTCGAATCGTGTTCCTCGTCAGAGAATGGTCTGCAGTCCCAGTGGGCAAACATAGCCACCCTTGTTTTGCTCTCGGGGTTATATTTGCCTATGATGTTGCAGGCGTTCAGCATTGTTCCGTCAAAGGCTTTCAGTTCAGTCTCTTGTTTCTCAACCTTTGCTCCGTGTCTTTCCAATTCGTTGGCAATATATTTGCCGCACGATTTGTGGGCTGCAGTGTTGGGTACTCTCGGACCGAATGTGCACTGCTTGTGCAGATATATCATTGCACTGTCTTCGCTGAAGATAGGAACGTTCAGCTCCTTTTTTTTCTCTGTTTTGCTGCTTGTCTGTGTCCCTGATTTTGCCTCGCTGCAAGCAGATAGCAATAGACTCAGCAAGCAGACTATAACAATGTTTGTTCTCTTCATGTTAGGAATTATTTGATGGTTACTTGTGTCGCCCCAAATCCGTATTGCTGGAACGATGCGTCCTGATATTGGCATTTAGGATATTTTTTTCTCAGCTCGTCTATCACTGCTTTTCGCAGAACACCGTCTCCCTTGCCGTGTATGAAGACAATTTTCTTGCCTTTGCAGTTGGCATAGGTTTTCATTACCTCGTTGAACTTTTCAATCTGGTAGTCTAGCATATCCTTTGGGCCCATGCCTGCAGTGCTGTCTATCAGCTCGTTTATGTGCAGGTCCACTTCCATGGGCTCGTTGCTTGGTTTGCTGCTCTTGCTGGCTTTAGGGGGCTGCTTTGTTTCTTTTTCCCTGATGGCGGTGTTTATGTCGCTGGCCGACACTTCCATTTGTTTTTGCAACTGGTCGTCTTTCACAACTGGGATAATCATGGCTTGCTCGTCAAAGAAGTCGTTGGTGTCGAAGCAGTGAAGTTTATAGAATTTGACAGGGTTTATTCTGAGCTTCACGTCGGCTGTTGGCTTTACTGTGTATTGTTTGTCTCTTTTGAATGCAAGAAACTGCACAGTGATGAATTCCATCTCGTTGAGCTGGTTCCTGTCAATCTCTTCTATGAATGTCTTGACGTTTGCCTGCAGAAAGCCAGAGGCATGTCTCGTTGCCGAGTTCCCGACTCCAGCTGCAACAGTGTAGGCCAGTTCGTAGTTGCAGTCGTTGATGATGTAGAAATCGAATGTGGTGCTGCCAAGCTGCTTGATGTCGTTTGGCACGAAGGCAAGCAAGATGTTTATTTTCTCACCTTCTGGCCTTTCGGCTTGTTTCAGTTCTGGGTCATTTTTGAATTCAGCGTCAAATTCTTCCACCTGGGTTGTCTTGCGTTCTGCAACTGGTTGCTGCAGAGTTTTTTGCTGCTTGGCAGGGGCTTTTTTTGCCTCTGGCTTTTCTTGCTTCAGCATTTTGTTCTCATCGTTGACATTGCCCACCACAACACATTCCTTTATGAGTGTTGGGTAGTCGAATCCGTCTTCGTCTGTGACGTTAACAATGTCTTTGCCAACTATCTTGCTTACAATTCCGCCTCCCTGCTGGTTTAGGAATCTTACTCTGTCGCCAATTCTTATTGCCATGATGTTATTTTGTCTGTGATGTTATAGTTTTTGTCATAGATTATTGTGCGGAATTTCAGGTGACCTCTATAAATTGATTCTGTGTGATTTTTGGAATTATTTTGAACAGATTGCTGTGCAGTAGAAGGAAACAGTGCAGGACACTGTGACCGACTGACAAACAGCAAGATGACAAAATAAAACTAAAAACACCAAAGGGTTTTATCTGAAAAAATGCCATGAAAATTGCTTGATATATGGTGAATTTACAGAGGTCACCTTTGGTTATTCTTTGCCACAACACTACTATGTGATGTGGCAAAGATACAATTTTTTACAGAAGTATTTTGAACGTCCAGCTCGTAATCAGGCGGAATTGATTGTTGGCTTTACTCTGAATAATTTTGCTGGCTTGTTTGTTTATGCTGCTTTTTGAAAGAATTTATGTTCTATTTTGATAATTTTGCACTATAAAAATCAGTCCATTATGATACATCCTAAGGAAATTAATATCAATGATTATAGTTATGTCTTGCCCGAAGATAGAATAGCAAAATTCCCTTTGCCAAAAAGAGACGAGTCTAAACTGTTGGTCTATGATCACGGAAACATTTCAGAGGATGTATTCAAAAATATCACCGAACATCTGCCAGAAAATATGCTTATGGTGTGCAACAACACCAAGGTGATTCAGGCCCGTCTGATGTTCCATAAGCAGACTGGCGCACACATAGAGGTGTTCTGCCTGACTCCATATCAGCCTAACGATTATGCTCTTGCTTTTCTGGTTAGGGGCGAATGCGTGTGGCAATGCATGGTGGGCAATGCAAAGAAGTGGAAGGACGAAATCTTGCACAGGGATGTCAGTGTTGATGGCAAAAATGTAGTGCTGTCGGCCGAGAGATTGAGCGACAATGGCAGAAGCATGCTTGTAAGGTTCTCCTGGTCTGAGGCAGAGCTGAACTTCGGACAGATACTTGAGGCTGCAGGGGTTTTGCCTATACCTCCCTATCTTAAGCGTGACACTCAGGAGAGCGACAAGGATACTTATCAGACTGTATATTCCAAGATTAAGGGCTCTGTTGCCGCTCCAACAGCCGGACTGCATTTCACTGATGAGGTTTTCTCAAAGCTTGAGGCTCATGGGGTGATTAAGGACGAGGTGACGCTGCATGTCGGGGCAGGCACGTTCCAGCCGGTCAAGTCAGAACATCTTGAGCAGCACACAATGCACACCGAGATAATATCGGTGGGCCGTTCCACTATCAAGAATATTGCAGACAATCTTGGCCATATAGTGGCTGTTGGCACGACCTCGGTGCGTACGCTCGAAAGCTTGTATTATTTTGGCGCGATTGTGAAAAAAAATCCCGATGTCGAACCTGAAGATCTTAAGGTTTTGCAGTGGATGCCTTATGATGGTGATCTGCCTGCTTTGGAAACTGTCGAGGCGTTGAATAGTCTGATTGCATACCTCGACCGCAATGATCTTGAGGTGCTCAACGCTTCAACTCAGATAATAATAGCTCCTGGCTACAAGTTCAAGATTGTCAATATGATGATTACAAATTTTCATCAACCCGAAAACACTTTGATGCTTCTTGTCGCTGCTTTTGTGGGGCCTGATTGGAAGAAAATATACAATTACGCTCTCAATAATAATTTCCGTTTCCTAAGCTATGGCGACAGCTCTTTGCTTATGCCTGGCATGGAATGAGAGAGTGTAAATTAGGTATAAAGAGAAGCATTGGAAAACTTTTTTGTTCCCCAATGCTTCTCTTTTTTTGTTAGTAAAGTTTAGCTGTTGCTGCGTTGCGACTCGGACAAAGCGCCTTTGGGGCTGTATTCTAATTCTGCTCTGGGTAATTCGCTGTCTACTTTCGAGATCATGTAATGGGTTTCCCATTTTTCTTGACTCTTCGCAAAAAAATGCTGATTCCAAATTCAATCTTTTTCTGTCAGGTTGCTTTCATCATTTCATACTTTTATTGGGGCAGTTATTATTTAATGCCATTCATCATGGCATACATGGTGAGTCCGGAAACTGTTTTGATTCCAAGTTTTGAGGTTATTTTCTTTCTGTGAGATATTACAGTTTCAATTCCTATGTTCAGTGAGTCGGCAATTTCCTTGTTCATCAGACCTTTGATTATCAGTTTTAAGACATCGGTTTCGCGGTTGGTAAGTATGGGCTTTGCACACGATTGAACTATCGGTGTTGAGTCTTCTCTCACTCCTAAAGCCTTGGCAATGACAGCTCTGAGCTCGTTCTCTGCACATCTGGTGTCTATCACGCAGTTGCATTGTGTGTGTTTTCCTGCAAAGCAGAAGGTAATGTCTCTTGGAATTGTGTTATCGTCTGGCTCTGCAATACGTACGTCGGCTGTCGGACTCATTTCCAGTATCATGGCTCTGAGTCCGTAGGCTGTCAAAAGATTTGCACTGCTTTTGTCTATGACGATAGTTTTTTTCATTTGCGTTTGGCTATTTCCTTTTCCATCTGCTTCACCATTGGCAACATGATTTTTGTTCTGACGCGTGTCAGTCCGGCCATAGTCTCTCTCAAACTCGTCATCAGCTGAAAAACAGCCGCATACATGGTGCCGTCATACTGCTGCGGAATGTGGCGCACAAATATGCTGGCCAGATCATCGAGTGTGTCTGCCACCTGTGTCATGGGCTCTGCTTCAGCATCTTGTATAGTAATTACGTTTTTTGCTTGTTTGCTGCAATAAATATCGTAAGTGTTGAGCCAGTTCTTGTATGTGATTTCAGTTTCCTGTTTCAGCATGTTTTCTACTTGTGCGCCTAGCGAGGCCAGAAACGGCATTATGGGCAGATTCTCAGTGTCTTCTGGTTTTATGCTTGCAAGCAATCGGCCTGTGTGTCGCGTGGTTAGCAGCAGACGTGAGTATACATCGTTGAGCATTGCTTGCATAAAGTCGACAAATGGCAGAATGTTATATGCTTGAATGCCGCATATTTTCTTCTCTTCAACATTGTTGCCTACCCATACATTCAGCAATGATGTTAGTGCATCTATGTGGAGGCGTGTGTGCAAACATGACTGCATGAGGGTCTCGTCACCAACCCCCGGACGTACTCCTAGCGACATCAATGGGTCGAGAAGTGCTGGGTGCTGCAGCAGCAACTCTGCAGTCTTGTCGTCCTGACTGATTTCTTGTTTCATAGTGTCTTGTGATTGTGTGATTCTGGAGTTGTTATTTACCAAGAATCTTGTTCTTTATGTTCAGCAGCAATACTGAGAGAATTGCTGGCCAACTTGCCAGCGGAGCCAGCAGGTAGGTAAGATTGAGATGCTCTATTTCCAAACCAAATTTTAGCACCGGATACAGAACCAGCAGTCCGACACCGCCACATGCGGCTTTGAAAAGACTTGCTTTGTCGAATGTCTTGTCAACAAGCAGGGCTTTTATGAAAATGTATAGCAAAGCTCCTATAAGTGCATACAGGAATATCACGATCAAGGTCATAAGCACCCTAAGCATGAAATGCAGGTCTTGGCCAAACAGCAGATACAAAACAAATGCCATTCCTGCCACAGAGTATGTGCACACCAGGTAGTGCTTGACAATAAAAATTCTTATTTTTCGAAGTATGGATTTAATCATTTTGGCTTTTAATTGTCTCTTGTTGGTTTTAATTTTCTTCTTGTTCTATATGTCCGTTTGAATAGCTGCGCCATTTCTCGATAAGCGCTTTCATGTCGTCGGGCAATTCGGAGTCAAAACTCATAAATTCGCCGGTGCGCGGATGTGTGAATCCTAGTGTGCGTGCGTGCAATGCTTGGCGCGGACAGACCTCGAAACAGTTTTTGACAAACTGCTTATATGACGACGAGGTGTTGCCACGCAGTATCATGTCTCCGCCATATCTCTCGTCGTTGAACAGCGTGTGGCCTATATGCTTCATGTGCACTCTTATCTGGTGTGTGCGTCCGGTCTCAAGTCGGCACTCAACCAGGGTGACGTGCGACAGTCTCTCGATAACCTTGTAGTGTGTCACGGCATGCTTCGCATTAGGATTCTCTCCGTTTGGAAACACTGTGAACAGCATCCTGTCTCTGGGGTCTCGGCCAATGTCACCATCAATTGTGCCTTCGTCTTCCTTAAGCACTCCCCACACAAGCGCGTTGTATCTTCTGGTTGTGGTTTTGTCGAAGAACTGTTTGCCGAGGTTTGTCTTGGCGTTCTCGTTCTTCGCAACAATAAGCAGACCCGATGTGTCTTTGTCTATTCTGTGCACAAGTCCCAGTCTTGGGTCTGATATGTTGAATTTGGGGTCATCCTTCATGTGGTAGGCCAGAGCGTTGAGCAGTGTGCCCTGCCAGTTGCCGAATCCAGGATGAACCACCATGCCTGGTTTTTTGTTGACCAGCACAACATCATCGTCTTCGTATGCTATCTCAAGCGGAATGTCTTGCGGAACAATCTCAAGTTCTGAAGGCGGATAAGAAAGAACAATCGATATCTGGTCGAGTGGCTTTACTTTGTAGCTCGATTTGACTGGGATTCCGTTGACGAGTATTGAACCGGCGTCGGCTGCCATCTGTATTCTGTTGCGCGATATCTGCGACATGCAGTTGACAAGATATTTGTCAATTCTGAGCATTCCGTGACCTTTCTCAACTGTGGTTCTGAAATGCTCGTGCATCTGTCCGTCTTCGCCCAGGTTGGCCTCCTGCTCGTCGTTGACCGAATCGTCGTCAATTATTTCGTTTGATGTCATAAAATTATCGTTTCTTTCTTTACTCGGCGACTTCGGCAACCTCTTCAGGTTCAGACAGTTTTGTGTTGTCTGTTGTCAGATATATTATTATTCTTTCGCTTCCGTTGATTTTTGTTCCCTTCACCGGACTCTGCTTGTATACTTGGTAGAGCGACTTCTTTGATTCCTCGGCAGGTTTGATGTCGTAAACCACGCTTGCAATCGTGAGGAAGTTGTCGCGGGCGGCACGGCATGCGGTCTCTTCGTTCATACCTCTGAATGAGATCATTGGAGTGAGTTCATTGCTCATTCCGCGTCCCACTTTGAGTGTAACGGCACTGCCTTCTGGCAGCTTTGTGCCGGCTTTGATTTCCTTGTTGTTGGCCTTGGCCGAAAGAACTAGACCCTGGTGTGGATTTGGCTCGAATTCAACGTCTTTAACTTTCAAACCAATTCCATCAAGCGTGGCCTCAGCCTCTCTCAAACTCAGGTCTTTCAAATCAGGCAGAGCAACCTGTCTTGATTTTCTTGCCCTGATATAGAGGTATATTTTTCTGCCTTCTTTGACTTTTGACCCTGAAGCTGGCACCTGGTCAACAATTGCTCCTGGAGCAACAGTGGTTTTGTATAGTGAGTCTATAACTTCACAAGTCAGTCCGCGTTTCTCAAGCAGAAGTTCTGCTTCCGAAACGCTCTTTCCTGTCAGCTCGGGCACTGAAATCTCCTCGCCGTGTTTTGTGTAGCCGTCAAGCCACTTCAATGCTATAAACAGACCCACCAGAGCCAGCACAATTGCAATGAGTAGGCTTATTGTCAACGGATTCACAAGGAGTCTTTTCAGACAGCCTGGTTTTTCGTTGGTTTTCTTGGTTTCGTTGTTTTCTTCTTCTGCCATCTTATTTTTTTTGTTATTATAGATGATTCTTAATCTGTGAATTTGCAAATATACTGATTTTTCGGCACACTTTCTTTTTTTTGACATCTCTTACACATTCATATTCTGCATTATGGATTGGCATGGTGTGGCATGTGGCAGAGCTGTGCATTTTGTGTGTTGAAAAGTTTATTCTGTTCCAATGTCACAACTTCTTTTCTTTTCGCTATATTTGTCGTGCAAAAACTACAATACATTTATATCTATGGATTACGAGAGAGAATTGGAAATGGCATTGAAACTGGCCGAATCAAATGGCTTTGATTCTGTGCAGTATGTCTGCAGTCTTGGCGGGTGCCCTTTCTTCAGGGCTGTTCTTAGCCGATTTGCAGACAAGGTGGATGGAATGCCTTACTACATTTCTGTGAGCAACAACACTGCTCGATTCTTGGATATGAGCGAGGCATCTCAGCTGGTTGGCAGCTGAGCTTTAGAATTCAGACGAATTTTATCTTTATAGGAATGGCCGCATATGGGATATGGGGCCATTTTTTCTTTTGAGAGACTGCATTCTCAAAAAAAAGTCCGCAGATGGAAATCTTCCACCTGCGGACTCGTTTTTGATATGTTGTGTTTTTAAGGCTGTGTCAATTATTTCTCAACACAGAATTTGTTGCCGTTGCAGATATACACGTTGTGCTTTTTCAGATTGTTCTTGTTGACTAATCTTCCGTTAGCGTCGTATATATTTCCGTCGATAACCCCATTGATGTCGGCTGAGTTTGTTGTTACAATTGTGCCCTCGTCATATATGACTGCAATGTAGAACACATTGACGCTGTACTCCTTTGTCAGCAGATATGTTCCAGCCTCAAGTCCGGTGATTGTCATCACGTTGTCTGTGATTGTCACGTTGCTCATTGTTGAGGCCTTAGTTCCGTTAATCTTGATGCTTGGTGTCTCAGTGCTGCCAAACACGATTACCAGAGTTGCTGTCTTGGTGGTTGTGAAGCTCACGTTGGTGCTGCTCTCCATCTTCAGACAGTCTGTATATGTGACGTTGTTCACAGTGGCCTCGCCCTTAGAACTTGAGTAGGAAGCGTTTGTGAATGAGTAGAAGTTTGTGCTCGAAGGTGTCAGACCTGTGAAATAGCAAACCATGTCGGTGCTAGCTACTTCTGCATTTCCTCCTTCTTCATCGCCTTCTTCCTTGTTCTCCTCTTCTTTGTTCTCCTCTTCCTCGACCGAAGATTCTTTTGTGCAATCTGTGTTGATGAAGTGGTAACCCATTGAGCAATAGTCGCCAGCAGCAGTCTCCATATAACCGCTGGTATTAGGTGAACCATCGGCATTGCGCCATGCTGTATGGAAGTCTGTTGTTCCCATTGCAGGAACACTTGTGCTTATGAAGTCTGTTGTTGCAGGTCCTTCATATTTTGTGCCTATCTTTTCGTTGTTGCTTACAGATGTAAGTGCGCTGACGATGTAGTAGTTGCCGCCGTTGTGGTAAACTCCGTTCTCATATGTTCCAACAAATTTGTCGCTTGTTCCGCTCAGACTGCTGTTTGTGTAGAACGACATTAGGTTTGTGAATACGCAGGCAGTGCAGCGGTATGTTGAGAAGTTTGGCTTTCCGTCACCGCCGAAGTTGTTGTTGACAGCGGTGCAGTTTGTCAGACTGCCTAGCTCAGGATTGTTGTTGTCGGTAAATCCGCAGTGCAGGTTCTCAAATGCCAAACAGTTCTTGACAACGTGGGCCGAGCCAACACCAGAGCCGCCGAGCTTGAATCCGTTTCCGTCGCAGTCGCCATACCCGCGTCCGTCTTCAGTGTAACCGTTGCGGAACGCAATACAATTGATGATTGTTACAACTCCGATAGGACCGGTTGCCTCTTTTGCAAACAGATCCCAACCGTCGTCAGAGTTGTTGTATGACATACATCCGTTGAACACGTTGCCCTCGCCGCAGGTCAGTTTTGCTGCAAATCCGTCGGCATTCTCCATTGTCGCATCGTCGCAGTTGTTGTGGGCAGTGCAGTTAAGTATTGTGTTGTTTGATGGCCAGTCGGCAATGTCGCTGTAATTTGAGTTGTATCTTGAAATCTGCAGACCGGTATCCTGATTCTTGCTGAAAACCATCAGTTCAAGTATGTTGTTGCTTCCGGCAAGCAGCATACCGTTGTCGCCTGCTTTTGTTATTTCAAATCCGATGAAGTGCCAGTAGTCGCCCTGAAGTATTACTCCTCTGTTTGCATCAGCTGTCGCCATCGCCGAGAAGTCAAATACTACTTTTGCTCCGTTATAGGCCGACAGAGTCTTCATCTTGCCAGCAGAACCGCTATTCGATTCAGGAATGTTTATGCTTGAGCTGAAGCTGTATGTTCCTTCGAGCAGGTATATTGTTCCGCCTGCAGGTATTGTGTTGATTGCAGTCAAAACATCAGTCGGATTGCTTATTGTCATACCATCACCGGTTCCGTTAGGTGAGCAGTAGAGGATATCTGAGCTGGCAACGCTGCTTGCCTCGGCCACTGTTATCGTGCCTGTCATTGTTGCGTTGGTTGTTGCTCCTGTTGTTGTGACTGTGAAAGTGTAGGAGCCAACGGCAGTTGGTGTTCCGCTTATGCTTATTGTTCCGGCTGTTGCGTCAACTGTTGCTGTGACACCGTCGGGCAGACCAGTTACGGCTGCGCCAGTGGCATTTGTCATTGAGTATCCAAATGCGGTTATTGCGTTTCCCAGTGTGATTGTCTGGAACTGAGATCCGGCACCAGTCTTTGTGAGTGTTGCGGTTGTTGTTGTCTGAGCAGCTTCGCTGACTGTGATTGTACCAGTCTTTGTCGCATTGGTTGTTGCTCCAGTTGTTGTTACCGTGAACTTGAATGTTCCTGCTTCAGTTGGTGTTCCGCTTATGCTTATTGTTCCGGCTGTTGCGTCAACTGTTGCTGTGACTCCATTTGGAAGTCCGGTTACGGTTGCGCCAGTGGCATTTGTCATGGTATAACCAAAGTCAACAATTGCATTGCCTAGCTCAACTTCCTGACTAGATGAACCTACACCTGTTTTTGTCAGAGTCGCAGTTGTGGTTGTTTCTGTGTTGCCGCTGTCGCTTCCGTCAGTGATGACGCCTTTGCATTCCTCAACAGTCAGTGTGGCACCGGCACCATTGGTGCTGTTGCTTACTACACTCTCAACAAGGCTGACATCAATACCCGTCAGGTCATAATAAGTTGAAGGGGTGAATGCGTTGCCTGTTCCTTTGCAGTTGCCGTTCTTTGTCTTGCAACTTGTGAACAGACAGTCGTCGAATGTCAGATATCCTGGAGCACTGCTGCTTGAGTAGTCTTTATATGGATCTTGAACTCCAATGAAGGCCGTTCTCTCGGCATATATGCTCGAGTTGTTTCCGGTACCGATGCAGTAGCTCGAAACAGAACTGTTATACAAGCAGTTGAGGATATGGATTTTTCCGTATCTGACGCGTGGCATTCTCTCAACGCAACCCTCGTCCCACCAGCAGAACATAAATGTTGTGTTCAGGTGGCCTGTGTCTGTTGTCTTGCTGTCGCTACTGCCCCACAGGTCAGTGAATCTGTGGTCGTCTGTTCCTCCGCTTCCTCCAGCCTTAGGCGCAAGCAGGTAGCGGAATCTGCACCATGTCACGCATACATAGTCTGATGCGTTCTTGCAGTCAAAGTTACCGTCAACTCCGTCCTGGAAATCGCAATGGTCGACCCAGATGTTTGTTGTCTTGTCTATGCAGAAATTGTCGTTTCCGTCTACATCATAAGCGCCGGCACTCTTGAATGTCATGTTGCGCATGATGATGTTGTTGGAGCCAGACTTGAAGTAAAGAATTCCTGAGCCGCTCTGTGTTCTGTTCGTGTTATACAGATATGAGCCAGGAAGCCCATATATGCTTTTGTCTGTAACCACCACAGAGATCATGCTGCTCACCTCAATTGCTCCTTTGACGTAAATCTCATATTTTCCGCTTTTCTTCAGATATGTCTCAAGATCGTCGGCTGTGGTGACTGTTATGCATGTGCCGCCGGTTCCTCCAGTTATTGTTGTGTTGACTGTTCCCCAGCCCACAGGCTTGTTCATGTCGTAGCTAGACGTTGCGGCGCCTGCCAATGCATGAAGCAAGAAAGTCATGACGAATAATAGTAAACTTTTCTTCATGGTTGTTATGTTTTTAGTTCTTTGTTTTCAATAATGCACGCAAATTTATCACACAAACTCAAATCTGAATTTGACTTTTATTTCTTTGCGTTATGACTAATGTTTCAATTGGTTTAAGTTACACAAGAATTGGCTAAATAGCAAAATTTTCAGGGTGTTTCCCAACAATATTATTGTCTGAATACCACTGTTTTATATTCTGAATGTCAGATTGTATGTTGTCCGACAGATTCTCAATATGGTCAAGTATCATTGTTTTGGTCTTGTAGTCTATTGCCATGATAACAATAGGCACATTGCATTTTTTTGCTATAGTCCAGAATCCACGCTTCCAGTTCGGATTTTTTGACCGTGTGCCTTCAGGCGTTATTGCAAGCTGGAATTTTTTGCGCAGATTCATCTCTGCAATTACGCTTTCCGTCAGGCTGGTTTTCTTTCCTCTGTCAACACCTATTGCTCCAAGTGGCTTAAGAATCAGATTCATTGGAAACTTCATCCATTCTTTCTTTATCAAAAAGTTTGGCTTCTGTTTGCATACTGTTGTATAGCATAGCTTGGCTATGATAAAATCCCAGTTGCTTGTGTGTGGAGCCGCGCATAAGATGCATTTCTCTGGTATTTCTCCTATGTTGTTCTGTGCTCTCCATCCGGTGGATTTGATAGCCAATTTTGCTATCAGACTTTTAATTCCCATTACTTTTTAATGTTTTTATGTGAATATATTTCATCTGCAAAAGTATAAAATGATACCGATAAAACAAATTGTATTGTCATTGCAGTGATGGGCGTGATGATTTATAGGCGTCCTCTATAAATTGTTTTGAATGATTTTTGAATTTATCTGGAGTAGATTGCTGCGCGGAGGAAGGGAGCAGTGCGGGCTCTGTGACCGACTGACAAACAGCAAGATGCTCAAAGTTGCGATTAAGCGAGAACAGAGCAAACTTGTTTGGTCTGCCGAGCGTGAGCAACTTGGACGTAGTCCAAATAAAACAAAAAGCATCAAAAAGTTAAATAATGAACTTTCCTGTGATAAAGTAAGGAAACGTGAATTTATAGAGGTTGCCTATAATGAGATGTTTTGATGCTCTTTTGTTGTGCATATTCTTCTAGATGATGAGAAATCACAAAGCTGAGTTTTGCTGACTATAGGTGCTAATGTTGCCGCGTTTCGCATTGTGCATCGTTTAAATGATGGGGGAACTCGTGGCCCAGAGGTATGCACAGTTGTTGAAAAATAATCTGAAATTTTGTGGACAAATTTCAAAGGCACGTGAGGTGACTTACTCCATGACAAAAAAAGCCTTTCGCCATTGCTGGCGAAAGGCTTCGCGTTTATCTACTATCACAGAATCAAAATATTGCAGCTTCCATAAATTAGATGCCTTGCTGTGTGTTATAATGTAAGTATCTTGTGTTTTCTTCCGTTCTTTGTATTTCATTATAGAGCCCAAACTCAGTCCTCTTTCGTAATGACTTTTTACAAAGTGTCCGTTTTTATCAACTTTGTATTCTCTTACATCAGTATCTTGGTAGAAATATTTCTGTTTGGTGTCCATGTCTTCCAGTTCATAATCTGTTGTGTCGGAATATATGCAACCATATTCTGTGAGATTGACTCTGGTTTCTTCCATTTGGTTGGTATAACCGTCGAGATAAATAAGAAAATTACCCAATGTGTCTTTTTCTGGCTCTACAAATTTGTCTTCCCCCAACATTGGGGGACAACCGTCCACCATAGCTGATAATGAATCTGTTACTTCTAAATTGTTATTTACAACAATAGTGTTTGCAATTCGTTCACAATCTACTCCGCTATAGATTTCCACAACGTAGAATTGACCTACTTTTATGATACCCCCCAAAAAAGCGCAATCTTCTTGATGGTGATATGAATGAGGAATAAATTTTTTGTATTCAAAATCACCTAAGTTTGCTACACAATTTGTTCTTAATTCTTTATCAATTTGCTCGAAATAGGCCTCTGTTGAAATTTTTCTCCGACTGGCTCTGAGGAATTTTTCATGTACATCAAAACAGTCATAGTCATATTTGACGCTGTCTCTTTCTGTGAGTGTATGAGTTGTGTCGGCTATGCTATCTACTACAGTCGCCGAAGTTTTTTTTTCTGTATTGCTTGGAGAGCATGACACTACGAAACTGCTTATAAGAAAATTAATTTATTTGTCTTTGTCATCTCTTTCCGATATTTGTTTTTTCGTTACTATAATAGTATCTTTGGCTAAGTGGATTTGCCAAAAGCTACAGATAAACACAAACAAAAAGGAGAAAAATTATCAATAATATGGGACTATTTGACAATATAAACTTAAATTCTGTTCTTAATACAGCTAAGGATATTCTGAACAGTGATGCTGCTAAACAGGTGATTAATGCTGTTAATTCTTCTTCTGCTGCTGGCGGAAATGTGGATATTGCATCAGGATTGAAGGCCGCTTTGAAGGTGGGCATTGAGACTGCCGCAAAAAATCTTGGCCAGACAGATGGATATCTTGCTGATGCTGCCGTGAAGATTGGTCTGCCAAAGGAGGCCTTGACAACATTCGGTGCTGTTCAGTCTCTCTCGCAGAATGCTGCTTTCAGTTCTTTGCTTAATTCGGCTGGTGTTAATATTCCAGACTCAAACACTATAACAACTCTGTTTAACCGAGCTGCCGAGAACGCGGCTCCAAAATCGATTGATGTGTTTGTTAATGCAATTACTGGCATGTCTATCGACGACGCAAAAAATATATTGTTCGGACAGGACAATGCGGCCACTTCTTACTTGAAGTCGAATACATATACACAACTGCAGTCTGCTTTTATGCCTTCTATTACAGACTCGTTGAACACTATTAAGGTGGCAAATGTTACTCCTACCCAGGCTTGGTCTACCTATGCCACCTACAACAATAAGCTTGTTGAAATGCTGAACAGCTCGGCTGTCAAATTTGGACTTGAGGTTGCTCGCAAGTCAGGAGTGCTTAAGGACAGCTACTTTGAGAGCCTGTCAAGTATTGATATGGTAAACACTAATCTTTCTGACTACATAACAGGCAAGGCTCTTGACGGATTGTTCCTGAAGGTATCAGACAAGGAGTATGACATTCGTCATAATGCTACGGCTCGAGTCAGCGATGTGCTGCAAAATGTGTTCGGTTTGCTTGATAAAAAGTGAAAACAAACTTTTTGACAGATATAAAAAGGTAAGGTGTTGAATTCAAACGAATTCAACACCTTCCTTTTTTATTGATTTTTTGCGAAAAACTTATTCCCTGACGCTTTTGGCAACCTGTTGTTCTCCAAATTCAATTTCTTCGCCAACAGTTGTCACTTCTCCGTGTCCAGAGTAAATTGTTGTGTCGGCTGGCAACTCAAGAATCCTTTTCACAGAGCGCATCAAGGCTTTGCTGCGGCCTCCTGGCAAGTTGCTCGCTCCAATCGAGTGGCGCATGATTGTGTCTCCGCTGAAGAGGATGCTGTCTTGGGAGCTATATAAGCACACGCCTCCAGGCGAATGACCAGGTGTGTGCAAAACTGTCAGCTCTGTGTTGCCAAATTTCACGATTTCGCCCTCGTTCAGAGTGTAGAGTGGAGTGAACTCGGCTACCTCGTCGTCTTCCATTCCAAGCGCAAGAGCCTGATAGTGTGTCATTTCGACCAGAGGCTGTTCTTTCTCGTTCACTTCAGGGCTGATTCCGTATAGTGAAGAGAAATAGGCATTGCCAAGGGTGTGGTCAAGATGGCAGTGCGTGTTGAGTATATGCTTAACCTTCAGTCCTTCATTGTCAATGAATTTGGCAATTGTCGCATTCTCGTCTCCTTGCCCGCCGCAGTCAATAATCACACACTCCTTGCTGTCATCATAGACAACATATGTGTTTTCCTTGAATCTATTGGAAATGAAGGTTTTTATCAGCATAACCTAATCGTTTTATTTCTCAGTCTGGTTATATGTCCACGGGTTGCTTTTTATTCCAGCCAGTTTCACCATGGCCTCGTGTGTGCGTCGGCGCATATCGTCAATTTGTTCGCGCTTGTCTGTGATTTCTGGGTTTGGCAGTATTGGCTCGCCAACGTTCAGTGTCACGCAGGCCTCCTTGCCGAATAGCTTCAAGAAGCCGGTCCTCTCTCTGTATGAGTATGCCATAGGGATGATAGGCACGTTCAATCTTTTTGCGAACACAAATGCGCCTTTCTTGAACGGACGGATTGGTGTGTAGAATTCCCACCTGCTTTCCTCTGCAAAAAAGTGAATCCAGTAACCCTCTTTGTGGTAGTAGTCAAGGGCCTCATAGAATTTACGCATGTCGGCGGCACTCTCAGGAACAGGAATTCCACCCATGGTGTGCATTCTTCTTGCATCTTTGCCTTTCAGTTGGTCTCTCCATATAGGGAATCTAAGCTGTCGCCAGCCAATGGCTGTGAATATTCCAGACATGTCCCACCTGAATGTGTGGTTGCACACTGTCATTGCTCCGTTCTTCAGCAGTTCCTTGTTCTTCTTTATGTTCTCTTTGCCACGCAGACGGAATCCGTATCTGAAGTACTGCAGAAAATTGATCAGAGTTCTCGACTGCAGATAGTACAGAAAATTCCAGATTTTGTAGTACCACGAGTCGTCGATATAAGGGTAGTCGTGTCCAACGTTTGACTCATATATCTCATCAACCGGCAGCAAGTGTGCGTGTGGATCATCTCCTCCATACGATATGTGCTCCAGCGGAATATATCTGTCTGGCTCTACTTCAAGTTTGTCATATAATGGTGGCAGTTGTTGACTCATAATTTATCTTGTATTTAATTCTTATTTCATGTTCGAGATGAACAGAAGAAGTCGGTTTGCAATGTTTGCCTCCGAAACTCCTCCGTCAAAATCAAGCGACATCATGTTCAAGTTAGGATACAAGGTTTTCAGTTTCTTTTCTATACCTCTTGCCACAATGTGGTTTGCTATGCATCCGAATGGCTGCATGCTGACTACATTGTTGCAGCCCTGCTTCATAAAGGCAATGACCTCGGCCGGCAGCAGCCAGCCCTCGCCAAACTGCGCCGAGAGTGATATGACATCTTTTGCGTATTCTGATATTGTCTTGATGTCAAGTTCTGGCTCGTAGTATCTGAATGCAGAGGCTTCTTTCTCGAATTTATCCATGATTGACTTTATCATGCCCCATGCCAAGTGTATGGCCATCGATGGCGCCTTCATCTTCTTGACATTGTACTTTCTGTTGAAGTCGTAGTTGACAAAAGCACGCAGGAAGAAGTTGTGCACGGTCGACGGAATGACCTCAACACCGTGTTCCATAAGCCAGTCTGGCACATATTTGTGCGAGTAAGGGTTGAACTTCAAAAATATCTCGCCGGTTATACCTGCTTTGGGATATTTTCTGTCTTCATATACAGGCACTTTGTTGAAATCCTGGGCAGCCTCTTTTATCAGACGGATAAATCCTTTGTAGTCACCCTTCTCGCACAGAGGTTTTGCTTTGTCCAAATAGTCATCTCTCAGTTTGCGTGCCTGTCCGCGGTTGACCTCCCTAACTGCTATCGCGTGATAGAAGATAGAAAGCCAGTCGCCAAAGAACACTGAGTATAGCACTATAGGTGCGACCTTAAGATAATTCAGTTTGAATCCTGGTTGGTCGGCAGTGTCGGTCCCTGCGATTCCTATCACAGGAACTTTTTCAAAACCAGCGTCCACAATCGCTTTCCTTATAAGGGCAGGATAGTTTGTCGCGCGGCACTGACCAAGTTGTGTCACGGCAACTGCTGTGTGGTCAAGATCATATTTGCCAGATTGCAAGGCTTTGATAAAGTCACCAACGATTAGCGTTGCCGGATAGCATACCTCGTTGTTGCTGTATTTCAGTCCAAGGTCATTCGACTCGGCGTCGCCCATAGGCAACTGCTCAACATTGTATCCCACATATTTGAATGCGTAAGGCAACAATGGTGATATATACTCAGTGAAGAAAGGCGTAAGTATAGTTCTGGTCTTCTTGTCTTCTTTCTCGAACCTCTGTGGCTTCACAAAAGGTTTAGGATTCAGAGCTTTGTCATCTGCTGCCTTGCCGCTACCTTTTCCGTCGGTCGATAGTTTTAGGGAGTCGATAAGCGACCTCACTCTAAGTTTCATTGAACCAACGTTGTTGATGTCGTCAATCTTAAGCAGGGTGAGGGATTTGCCGTGTCTGTTCAGCACTGAGCGAACCTCGTCCACAAAAAAAGCGTCAGGTCCGCATCCAAATGATGTGGTCTCAACATAGTGGACTTTGTTGTTTTGTCTGGCTGTCCACTGGGCCGAGTTCAATATTCGGTTGACAAATGTCCATTGTTTCAGAATGAAGGTCTCGCGCTCGCCAATTTCAAGGTTACGTGCAATGTCTTCGGTCAGCACGTCAACTCCAAGCTTGGTAATCATCTCGCTGACTTTGTGCTGAACAAGTGGGTCTGTGTGGTAAGGTCTACCTGCCAGAACTATAGACATTCTACCTGCCTTTTGGCTCTCCTCAAGAGTCTGGAGGTTCAGCTGCTTCATTCTGGAGCCGAAATTGGCGTATTCCTCGAGCGCTTTCTTGTGTGCCTTTTTGATTTCATCTTTGCTGAAGCCAAACTGCTTCATATACTCAACAAGTGCGTTCAGCAGAAGCTTGTCGTTGCTGAACGAAACTACTGGCGAGTCAATCTGCACTTTTGTGTCAATTGCAGAATGTATGACTTCAGGGTAGCCTATAACGATAGGACAGTTGTATGAAGATGTGGCAGTCTTGTCCTCTGCCTTCTCATACACTACTCTAGGATAGAATATTCTGTCCACACCCATATCCTGCAATTCGTAGATGTGCGAGTGAACCAGTTTTGCTGGGAAGCAGATGTTGTCTGACATCACGGTGTGCACACCTTTCTCGTATCTGTGATATGTGCTGGTCGACGACAGCACAACCTCAATGCCTAGCGTTGTGAAGAATTCATGCCAGAATGGGAATTCCTCGTACATGTTAAGTGCTCTCGGAATTCCTATTCTCATCTTCGGATTTGCAGGCTTGCGGCTTGCTCTGTCGAACAATTCATGGTATTTGCGGACACTCATGTCCACGCCTGTGTAGTCGGCGGCAGAGCCATTGGTGAATACCTTCTCGCATTTGTTTCCCGAGTAGTAACTCTTGCCGTTGCCGAATGTGTATCTTGTTATTCTGCATTGGTTTTCGCATCCTTTGCAGGCTAGCGTTTTCTGCTCGAATGATGCCGACTTCAAGAACTCAGCCAGAGGCTTAGCTTCTGTTTCTTTGCTTCGCTCTGTCATTCTCTTGGCAAATATTGCACAGCCGTAAGCTCCCATAAGCTCAGGGACGTTGTTGCAGTATACAGTCTGTCCGGTCAGATTTTCAAAGGCCTTAACTATTGAGTCGTTTCTCATCGTTCCACCTTGCAGCACAACATGCTTGCCAAGCTCGTCATAGTTTTTCAGCTTAAGAACCTTGAACAGGCAGTTCTTGACAACAGAATAAGCCAGTCCGGCGGCAATATCGCTCACCTGTGCACCTTCTCTAAGAACCTGTTTCACTTTTGAGTTCATAAACACAGTGCATCTTGTTCCCAGGTCGCTTGGTGCTTGGCTTTGACATGCTTTCAAAACGAAGTCTTCAATTTCGCATCCCAGGGTCTGTGCGAAGGTCTCGATAAATGAACCGCAACCCGACGAACATGCCTCATTGATTTCCATGCGTGTCAGCACTCCGTTGTCAACATATATGGCTTTCATGTCCTGTCCGCCAATATCAAGAATGAATGAAACTTCCGGACACATTTTCTGTGCTGCCACATAGTGCGCCATAGTCTCAATCATACCATAGTTCAGTGAGTAGGCTGCCTTGATGAGGTCTTCTCCGTATCCGGTAGAGCAGCCTGCTTTTATGTGTAGGTCAATGTTTTCTTCTTTGCATCTTTCCTGCAACTTTTCAAGGCCGTGACGAACAGCCTCAATAGGGTTGCCGCCATTGTGAGCGTAGTATTTATACAGGATGCTGCCATCTTCGCCCATCAGAACAACCTTGGTGGTTGTTGAGCCTGAGTCAATACCAAGATAGGTGTTCTCTCCCTTTCTCAGTTGGTTGATATTGACGACAGGAATGTATGATTCTGCTTTCTTTGCTTTCCAAGTCAGGTATTCTGCCTCGTCGTTGAATATTGGTGGCAGATCTACAAATGTTCTGTTTTTCTTTACTTTGCTCTCTGCTCTCTGAACAGGTCCGCCTTCAAGTCTTTGCTGAAGAGTCGCAATGGTAAACACTTCTGCTTTCTCTCCGGCCAAGGCGTTTTCCTGGCCTGGCAACAACGCGCTCAATGCCGTTCCCCATGCCGGAATCACATTCGCTTTCTCTTCTATCAGAACGTCTTTGTCTATATCCAGTTTGAAGTAGTCGGCAATGGCCTTTCGCAACGACGGTATGAAGGTCAATGGTCCGCCACACATAAGCACGGTTGGCTTGACTTCGCATCCGTGGCTTAGAGCGCTGGCCGTCTGCACGGCAACCGCTCTGAATATGCTCGCTGCAATATCCTGTTTCGAAACGTTTCTCGCAATCAGATTCTGTATGTCGGTCTTCGAGAAAACACCGCATCTAGATGCAATAGGGTATATTGCGGTCGACTGCTGGGCAAGAGAATCCATATCAGTCACCTCAACGCCAAGGCACAACGCCATTTGGTCAATAAAAGCACCTGTTCCGCCGGCACAATTTCCGTTCATTCTCAGGTCTTTGACATGGCCGTCTTGCAGGTATACTATTTTGGCGTCTTCTCCACCTATGTCTATTATAGTGCTGACTTCAGGGTGAACAAGTCTGGTGAATTCAGCGGCAGCAATGACCTCTTGAACAAACTGAATTCCATATCTCTCAGAGACTCCAAGTCCCACAGAACCGGTTATGGCCAAAGTGAATTCGTTTGCTCCGATTGTAGACTTCAATTCGTTCATGAAGTTCTCCATTGCCCCCTTGACGTCAGCCTTGTGTCTGCGGTAAGACGAATATATGACTTTGTTGCCAGAATCAAGGGCTACAATCTTTGCTGTGGTGGAACCTATGTCCAGACCTATTCTATACATTGCTGCTTTTCGTATTTGTTTGTTTCTTTGAATATTAGATGCGGAAATAAGCCGGATTATGGCAAATAACGCGCAGAATACGCAAAAGTAGTCCAAATTGGTTAATTTTCCAATTTTATGTTTAGAGCCTAGTGACCTATTTGCTTGCATGTGTGTATTTCTGCGGATATAGTCTTTTGCCCACTATATTTTTTGTGGAGACACAGGTGGCTGAATTCATTGCCTGTTCAACTATTGTGGAAGAGAAATGGGCGTGGTTTGTTAATTAAATACAAATTATTTCCACGGAATGCTATATTATTAAACAATAGCCTATTTTTGCACAAATTATGGTGCGTTGTGAATAACGTGCCTGATGATGTTTATAGTGATTAACGTATTCAAATAAACGTAATGAAAGGTAAAAAGATAAACGGATGGCGCAAAATCAATTTCGCCATTGGTTTTGTGGGTATGATTGAGAGGTGGAAACTCAGACGTGCCGCAATAAACGTCAAAAAGACGCAGGTTAATCTTTTGCGTGGAATTCTTGAATATAGCAAGGATACTGTCTACGGCAAGGAACACAAATTCGATGAGATTTTGGCTGCTTCTGATGACAATTTGTTCAAAAAATACCAGGAAAATGTTAAGGTCAACGATTATGAGGACCTCAGACCATACATTAACAGACACATGCATGGCGAATCTGACATTCTTTTCCCTGGTAAACCCAAGATGTATGCAACCACATCAGGAACGACAAGTGAGCCTAAGTGGATTCCTATCACAAACAAGTATTTCACTGATGTGTACGGAAAAATGAACAAGCTGTGGCTCGATAATTTCATCGAAGCAAATTCTGATGCTTTTGCTGGTGGCGTTGTCTCTATCGTGGGTAAGGCAATCGAGGGTCAGGCTCCCGACGGCACAGTCTACGGCTCTGTTTCTGGTGTCTCTTTCACAAATTGTCCTGATTTTGTGAAGGTGGCCTACACTTCGCCTGCCGAGGTTTTCGAAATTGCAGACTATAAGGCAAGATACTACACAATTATGAGGTTCGGTATTGAGTGGAACACAACTCTGCTCATAACCGCAAATCCTTCTACAATTGTGGAGATGCAGAATAATGTGAACGAGTTTTTCGACGATTATGTTAAGGATATCGAAAATGGTACGTTGAAGGAGGACCTCGATATTCCGCAGCATGTTCGTGATGCCTTCAAGTCAAGACTGAAGCCAAACCCACAACGTGCCGCCGAGCTCAGAAAAATAAAGGCAGAGCATGACGTTATTCTGCCTAAACATTACTGGCCAGATTTGGCAGTTGTTACAACATGGCACTGCGGAAACACCAAGGTGTATCTTGACAAGATAAAGGATTCTTTCCCTGAACATACAAGCCAGATAGAATTTGGATATTTTGCATCAGAGTGTCGCGCCGGACTGGTGATGAACGGCAAGGACGACACTACTTTGTTCGCACATATGCATTTCTTCGAGTTCATCCGTGCTGAGGATATCGACAACGAAAACCCTGAGTTCCTAACTCTTGATCAGTTGGAAATGGGTAAGCGTTATTGCATGTATGTTTCAACCTGGTCTGGTTTGTATAGATATAACATGAACGACCTTATCGAGGTTACTGGATTTAACGGAACAATCCCTACGATTCAGTTTATCCAAAAGGTAAATGGTATTGTTACTCTGACCGGTGAAAAACTGCATGAGCGACAATTCATACAGGCGGTCCGTGAGGCTGAGGCTTCAACAGGACTTACAACTCGTTTCTTCATCGGCTTTGCTGATGCTGAACGTTCAGGCTATGATTTCTATTATGAATTTGCCGACAGAGGTACTACTCAGCAGCAGGCTGAGGAGTTTACAAATGTTGTCGACAAAAATCTTAAGAGAATTAATTGCGAGTATGAGGCAAAAAGAAATTCTTTCCGTGTGAAGGACCCTCAGACTTTTAGACTCATATTCAACTCATTCGAAACATTCAAAGAGCAGTGCATTGCAGAAGGCGCAAGAGACGGACAGTTCAAACTGATGCTTCTGCTGAATGACGAGAAGAGACACTCTAAATTCAAAAATCTTGTAGTTAAGGATTGAAAATAGCATTCTGAATAAAAAACACGGAGCTTATTAGTTCCGTGTTTTTTTGTTTATATTGTGTAGTTGTCAATTCATCAGCGACTTAACCTGTTCTACCGATAGCCTAAGAACAGAGGCAATTAGTTCAGGACTCATTCCTTGACCCAAAAAAGCTTTGACAGCCAGTTTCAGACTCTGCTCCTGTTCACCAAGTTTCTGCTCCTGTTCACCAAGTTTCTGCTCCTGTTCACCAAGTTTCTGTTCTTGTTCACCAAGTTTCTGTTCTTGTTCACCAAGTTTCTGTTCTTGTTCCTCCAATTTTCGTTTTTGAATCATTATGTCGGTGTCAAGCTTTTCTAGTTCAGATAGGATTTCGTCTTCTATATTCATGTTATGCTTGATGATGGGGTCTGCAACGGCATAAGATAATCTGTTCAGAATCTTCTCCAGGTCTTTATTCCCTTCTTCTTGATCTTCATCGATAGACAGAATGTGTGGATTCCCCTTAGTGGCCGAGCTTTGGTCAAATATACTCAACAGTCGTTCAAGTCTGTTTCTCGCATTGCTTTTCAAATATGGAATCTGGACTATGATGCTGTCGTGAGTGAGGCTCTCCACAAATTGATTTGGTACGCCTTCGTGTATTTCGTTTGAGTCATAGTCAAGATATTTCCTTTTTACATATACAACTGGCTCTTTCAAGTCTCCGACTTTGTGGCCGAGAAGGTAAATTGAAACTATAGGAAGAGCCACTCCTTCTTCTGTGCTCGACATGTTGGAAGGGTTGCTGTATTGTATGCCTAAATATTGCCTGAATCTAAGTGTTTCGGTCGGACGCCATGTTTTCTGCAGCTCTACAAGTATAACGTGCTGATTTCCGTCTTTTTCAACAACTGTTGCGGCAAAGTCTATTCTGCATACTCTGACTCTGCCTTCCATCGTGTTGCTGTATTCATGAGGACGCATCTCCACATGTATTATTTCTTTTTGTAGCAGCGCCGACAAAAGTATTTTGGCTACACGCTCATCTTCCATCATGTATTTGAAGACGACGTCGTATATGGGGTTTGCGTAATATAGTTTCATGTATACTGTTTTGTGCAAAGGTAAAAATTACGAATTTGATTTACAACTTGACTGCGGATGCTTGAATTCCTTGCTGCAGTATGTAGATGTATGTTGCTATTTAGCTGTGTGATGTTGCGTTAGCCTTGGTATATATGTGTAGTCGGTTGTTATCTGCCTATTCAATCAAGAGCGTTGACTGTATGAGGTAATGGTCTGAGGCGTAACTTGTTATTCTGTTGTAGTGAGTGCACTCAAAATTACTGTCATGCAAGATGTGGTCTATGCGGAAAGGGAATCTTTTGTCGTTGAATGTCCTGCCATAGCCAATGCCTTTTTCCTTGAAGCAATCCTTAAGCCCCGCTGATTTGAATTTATGGCTGGTATATGACACGGGCACATCGTTAAAGTCTGCACACACAATTACTGGCAACTGACAGTTCAAAATGTTTGCCACAACTTTGTCGGCCTGTTCTTCTCTTCTCTTGTATGCGTCAGACAGCTTTTCTGTTATTATACCCACTTCTTCTCCTGTGCTGCCAGTTTGTGTCATGAGCTTCTTCAGGGCTTCTTTGTCTTTATTGGTCAGCTTATTCGACCTCAGATGCATGTTATATACCCTTATCTGTTTTTTATCAAGCTTTATGTCACTGTAAATGGCATCTTTTTGATCGCTGATTTCTATCTCTTGTTTGTTGTCGATAGGCCATTTGCTGTACGTGGCTATCCCGTATGTTCCGCCACATTTTGTGGTCTTCATCCATAGATGACTGTATGGAAATTTCTTCTTCAGCTTTTTGTCGATATCCGCCCTGCTCAGATATCCATCGTTGTCTAGAAAATAGCCATATTCTTGCAGACACACAATGTCGGCATCCAAATGCTCCAGTTCAGGCAAAACATTGCTGTTTTTGTCGTAAAAGTTGAATAGGCAGACATTGTAGCTGGCTACTTTTATTTCTGTTGCTCCTTCATTTGTCGTTTTTGTCCCAATACCGCCTATCGAGAATGTGTTCAAAATTCCGTCTGCACAAATCAGCAAACATAAAAATGAGGCTGCAGATCTGATCCATCTCCGTCTGAACACCCAATACATGCAGCAAAGCAGTGTGAGAAAAGATGTTAATGGGAATATTATTCCCAGGTATGACGGCAACATCCAATCTGTCGGGCCAACCCATTTGGTTAGCTCGGCTCCCAGCATGCCTATGGCAACTAAGCCTGTGAAAATGGTCAGCGGAATGTTGACCAGTTTGCTGGCAATCTCTCTTGCTTTACTTCTTGCTGGCATCTATAAGTTTTTGCTTTTCTTCGTCACTCAGGCCTGAATATCCTGTCTTTTTTATCTTGTCAAGAATTATGTCTATATCTTGCTGTTGCTGACGTTTGCGCATGTTGAATGTGGCATCGTCTGTAGCGCATGTTTCTTGGTTGTTATATATGACTTTCCATTTGGGTTTCCTGCTAAACATGTTTGCAACCTTGTCAAGTAGGCTGTTCAGCCATTCGTTCATGTTTTTGTTTTCCTGGTATTTGATTGCATATATGGCTCCATATATGGCTCCTCCAAGATGCGAGATGTTGCCTCCTGCGTTCCCGTTTTGCATTGTTATCAGACTGAAAAGGACGGCAATGATAGCTATCCATTTTAATTTTACATAGCCAATGAAGGTAAGCCTGATTTCCATGTCCGGACGATATATTCCTATGGCCACAGTCATCGCTGTTATTGAGGCTGATGCCCCTCTGAGGTCGGTGAATGCTCGCATGCACTGCAAAACAGGAATCGTGTTGTAGCATATCAGGAACAGAACAGCCCCGCACAGTCCGCCTATTACATACATGCTGATTAGATTTCTTGTCCCGAAAAACTGAATGAACAAGCGACCTATCCAATATAGCATCATAATGTTTATAAGCAGATGAACCAGATTCTCATGCAGAAACATGTATGTCAGCAGTGTCCATGGTTTATATATCAAATCTGTGTACAAAGCTGGCAGAGATAGCCATCTTCCTAGTCCGAAGTCACTGCTGAACAGAAACGCCACTGCTCCAACGAACGACACCACTACAAATGCCGCACAATTTATGAGTATGAGTTTTGTCAGCAGGTCTCCTTCAAAATATATTCTTTTTATGTCTTGTCCTATGCTCATTGCTTTATTCGGTATGTCGTCAGATTTCGTTTCTTTTCTTCCACCATACAATCATGAGAATGGCAAATATCATTCCGCCAAGATGTGCATAATGTGCAATTCCGTCATTGCTTGCTGCAACACCGAAGCACAATTCCAAGGCTGCGTAAATCAGCATCATATATTTGGCCTTGATAGGTACGGGAATAAACATGATGTATAATGGCATCTCTGGGAACAACATGGCAAAACCTATCATTATCCCGAAAACAGCGCCGCTGGCTCCAACCGTTCCTATCCCGTTGAGCAGCACGCTGCGCAGCTGACCTGCGTTCTCGATTACGCCTTCCTCATAGTGTATGTTTGTGTTCAGCTGTCCGTTTTCTATCATGTCTGTTATGTGGTATAGGTCCGGACGATATGAACTTATGAATGTTTCCACGTCCATTCCATACAGTTGGCAGCTCCACACAATCTGTTGAACCAAAGCTGCTCCTAGGCCGCATACCACATAGAACGTGATGAATTTTTTTGAACCTAGTCTCGCTTCAAGCGGACTGCCCAGCATCCACAAACTGAACATGTTGAAAAAGACGTGTGCAATTCCGCTCCTGTCGTGCAGAAACATATACGAGAACATCTGTATTGGCCAAAATTTTTCCGATTCCCAGTAGTGAAGGGTCAATGCGTCATACAGATTGAAATCGCCAAGAAAATTATGTTTTGTCAGTGTCATGCAGAGCAGCCACATAATCAGGTTTATTATAACTAGATTTTTGACAACTGGCGGTATGTTGCTAAAGAATGAACCGGAACTCATTTTGTTTCGTGGAAAAATGTTTAACGGCACAAAAATAATCCTTTTTTGGCTCAATTGGGGTAAAAGCTCTGTTTTACTTGCAGGATTGGACTTAAATTTTTTGATTTTGTTTGCTTTGTAATATTTTTATATTGATATTTGCGAGGATATAGCATGTGTCTGTTTTGTTTTTCTTGCAGGCAGTTACGTGTTATGATTCTTTATATTCAGAAAATATCAACTCTAAATTTAATATCTTATGAACAAAGCTGAACTTATTGATGCTGTTGCCGAGAAGTCGGGTCTAACAAAGGCACAAAGCAAAGAGGCTCTAGATGCAGTGCTGAGCTCTATTCAGGACGCATTGAAGAAGGATGACAAGATTCAATTGATTGGTTTCGGTACATTCTCTGTTGAGCACAAGGCTGCTCGCACAGGTATCAACCCTCGCACAAAGGAGGCTATCCAGATTGCAGCAAAGAATGTTGCTAAATTCAAGGGCGGCAAGGGTTTGCTCGACTAATCTCTATTACTGAATATTAAGAAATACTAGGGATATGGCGTTGGTTTCGTAAACCAGCGCCTTTTTTGTTGACGTTCAAATGCAAAGGTTGCCTGATTTTCTTGCATATATAGTTGGGCCAGTTCTGCCTTTGGTCGCATAGCTGTTGTGCTGCATATTCGCCAGAACTTCATATCCGATTTTGAGACCGTCAAAAAAACAGTAAATCCCATTCATTTTTGCAGAACGGCAAATTTATAGAGGTTGCCTTAAGTGATTATAAGGCAAAAAAAGTGTAATATTGCATTCGCAATTTTTATTATATTTAGTCATGGCTGAAATGAAAAACCTTGCCAAGCAAACTGCTATCTACGGAGTCAGCAGCATCTTGGGGAGATTCCTGAACTGGTGCTTGGCACCGATGTACACTTATGTGCTTGCCGATCAGGCTGAGTATGGCATTTACACCAACATATACGCATGGGTGGCTCTGTTGCTTGTTATCCTAACTTATGGCATGGAGACAGGTTTGTTCAGATTTATGAATAAAAGCGACGAGAATCCTAAGGATGTATATAGCTCTATCCTGTGCTGTGTGGGGGGCACTTCCTTGCTGTTCTCTCTGCTGATAGTTTGTTTGTCGGGCAATGTTTCGGCTTTCTTGAATTATGGCAACCATGCCGACTATGTCGCTATAATGGGAGTTATTGTTGCGGTTGATGCATTCTGCTGCATTCCAATGGCATATCTTCGTCACCAGAATCGTTCAACTAAGTTTGCGATTGTGAATCTGGTGCTGATAGCTGTCAACATTTTCTTTAATATATTCTTCCTGATTGTTTGTCCGTGGTTGCACAATGTGGCTCCTCAGCTGATATCATGGTTCTATTCGCCAGATTACAGCGTGGGCTATGTGTTTGTGGCAAATCTGTTCAGCACATTTGCCAAGTTGGTGATGCTTTTGCCTGAGATTAGGCAGGCTAATCTTCATGTTGATAATGCCGTGCTGAAAAGAGTTCTCAAATATTCATTGCCTTTGCTTGTTTTGGGCGTCGCTGGCATCATGAACCAGACGCTCGACAAGATTCTTTTCCCCTATCTGTATTCAATGGGTGGCCACACGGTCGAAGATGCTCATTCCCAGCTGGGCATTTACGGAGCTTGCTTCAAGGTCGCAATGGTGATGATGATGTTCACTCAGGCCTTCAGATATGCATATGAGCCATTTATTTTCGCACAAAACAAGAATGGCGACGAACGGAAAAAAGCAGCCGATGCCACTAAATTCTTCTTCATCTTCTCTTTGCTTATTTTCCTTGGCATGGTGTTCTACCTTGACGTGCTGAAACTTGTTATTCACAACTCCTACTGGGAGGGACTTAAGGTAGTTCCTGTTATTCTCCTCTCTTATTTGTTCCAGGGATTGTACTTCAACTTGTCAATGTGGTATAAACTGTCAGATAAAACATACTTTGGCGCCATTTTGTCCCTTATCGGATTAGTGATAACCATTGTCATAAATGTGTTTTTTGTGCCACAATATGGTTATATGGCCAGCTCGATGGCTTCGTTTGTGTGCTTTTTGACAATAATGGTGATTTCATATCTGCTAGGACAGAAATTTTATCCGGTTCCTTACGATCTGAAATCTGTGGCCCTGTACTTCTGTGTCGCAATGGCTATGTTTGCTGTGTCCAGATTCTCACCTCTGACAGGTGTCGCAATGTATGTGCAAAACACGCTGCTTCTGATTGTCTATCTTGCACTTCTGTTTAAGAGGGATTTGCCTTTACGTTCTGTGCCAGTGATAGGCAGGCTTGTCAGATAATAGCTATGTGTGGCAGATTTGTCTTGATGCTGGCTGTCATTTTGATGCCATTCTATTCTTATTCACAGCAAGGACGTCAGATGGCAGCAGACATACCAGAGAAATATTGCAAAAGTCTGGAGGCAATGTGCTCCTATATATCCTCTAACTACAACGATTCAGAAAGTCGCTTGTGGTGTTTATATTGTTGGGAAGCCAGACATATCTCGTATGATTTGTCTCAAATCCACGTACAGAAAAATTTTAAGGATGAAGACGAATTGGCCGAGTGGACACTGGAAAACAGGAGGGGTGTCTGTTCAAACTTTGCCAGATTGTTCTGTGTGGTGGCTGTCAGACTCGGAATTGAATGTTACTTTGTCGAGGGATATTCATCTTCAAATCTTTCGGCTTTGAGCGACTCATCACATGCGTGGTGCGCATGCATAGTCAATGGTTCCCCATATATCATTGATCCCACATGGGGCGAAGGATATATGGCAGGTTCGTCGTCAGTGAGAAAGTTCAATGGCAATTATTTTATGATCGAGCCAAGTTCATCAATAAAACAGCGTATGCCTTTAGATCCGGTGTTTCAGTTCTCGGAATATCCAATCAGATATGAAGAATTTAATCGGAAAAATGCAGACAATACCAAGAGCAGCGCTGCGAAATTCAGCTGGAGGGATACGCTCGAGTGTTACTCTAAAATGTCACACCTTGGACAGATGGAGTCGAGGTTGGGACGCATGATGGCGAATGGAGAGCCAAACGATGTTGTCAGGAAAAATGTTTCTGTGCTTAAACATAATATAGGGGCAGCACGTTATAATTCATATTCTGACCGTTTCAACGAATTGTCAGACCGACTTGGCAATGTTTATAGTGCAGTGTCTTCCAAAAGGAGACAAACCTATACAAAAAATGTCTTGTTGGAGGAGGTCGATAAAATCGGAAATATGTATGATGAACTGAAGACAGATGTTGCAGAAACTGAATTCTATGATGTCAACATAACAAAAGCTTCAAAATCAATGCTCGCAAAAATAGAACAGACAAAAAAATCAATTGCCAGGTTCCGCAAGCAAGTTGTCTCTTCTTGTAAGTGATATTGAAGCGTCTTTTATATAATTTTTCAAAACAGAGTTAGTATGAATATTCCACCATATCTTTCAGAGGGCGACTTGGTTGCCATTGTTTCGCCTTCTTCTTTTATCGCAGATTCTTCTATTGTCGAAGGGGCTGAAAGAACTTTGCAGTCGTGGGGATTGCGCACAGTTGTCATGCCGCATGCTTTGCTGCATGTCGGTCACTTCGCGGCGTCAGATGACGACCGACTTGCCGACTTGCAGGAATGCATCAACAATCCCGAGGTTAAGGCTATACTTTGCAGCCGTGGCGGATATGGAGCAATGAGACTGCTCCACAAGCTTAATTTTTCACCTTTGAAAACCAATCCTAAGTGGATAATTGGTTTCAGTGATATAACAGCTCTGCACTTTGCTGCTGTGGCAAATGGATGTTGCTCTCTGCATTCGCCCATGGCAAAGGCTTTGGCTCATAGTCATTCCCAAAAGAGTGTTGTTCATGCCATTCAGAATACATTGTTTGGGACAAAGAAAATATCCTATAAGGAGAAACCAAACATAAATGACCGACTGGGCAGCGCTTGCGGAAGATTGATAGGCGGAAACCTCAGTCTTGTGTACGGAATGCAGGGCTCGCCTTGGGATGTGAACAAGATTATTGACACTTTTGGCAACGACGGAGCTATATTGTTTGTAGAGGACCTTTGCGAGAAATTCTACCATATTGACCGAATGATGCGTAATTTGATGTTGTCGGGGGCACTCTCCAAAATAAAGGGCTTGATTGTAGGCCAGTTCACCGACATAAATCCTGACCCTGAGTTCGGTCAGACTCTTGAGGAGATTTTCCTTGATGTTGTCAAAGGTTATGATATTCCTGTCTGTTTTGATTTTCCGGTAGGACATGTCGGACGGAACTTCCCTTTGATTGAGGGGGCAAAGGTCCAGCTTGATGTCTGTGCTGATAAGGTGACTTTAAAGGGATTGTAAAAAAAATAACCCCTGATTTGACAAAAAAATGATATTCTGTTTGGAAAAGTAAAATAAAACGTCTAACTTTGCATCGCAATCCTAAGGAAAGCAAATCTAACAAATGGTGCGTTAGTTCAGCTGGTTAGAATGCCGCCCTGTCACGGCGGAGGTCATGGGTTCGAGTCCCATACGCACCGCAGAAGTCCAACTCTGATGAGTTGGACTTTTTGTTTTATACGGACTTTTTGCCTTTTGTCAGTCTTGGTGCTTGTTCTGCTCCTTTTCATAACTTGGCAATTCAATCAAATTGAAGAAAATCCTAAGGGCCAATTTGTAGGTGCCGACTATAAAACAGGCAGCACATTGCAAAATGTGCTGCCTGTTGTTTTTTATTGGCCTCTTATCAGTTGTGTCGGTGTTTGTTTTATTTAGCCAATGTGTTCTCACAGCCTAAAAACAGAACCAGATTGCTGGATTTCTGACTGACCATATACATGAATGGTTTATCCAGTCTTATTTGTTTCTCTTCTGTCTCAATGTCCGAGTTTGGAGCAAAAACGATTCCGGCTTCTGTCATAGAGACTCCCTTTGTTCCTTCTTCTGCCACAATAATGTGGTTCTGTTGCTTTATTTGTGGAATTGTGGCACCTTCTGTGTTTTTGTTTCTGAATGATTTTTCTTGCGTGGTTTTGCTCATGCAATTAGTGCTCGGCAAGTCAAAAAACATAATGTTTTGCTGAGTTTGAACCTGTCGTCGCTAAGCAAATTTTGTTGGATTGTGTGGTTGGGTTGTTGTCTGAAACAAAAAAAACACCGGCAAAACTGGTTGCCGGTGTTCAATTTATTTTGTTGGATATTGTTCGTTTGTTGTTATTTCTTAAGCAGTGAGATAAGCCACAGCAAGATGACCGAACCGGCTGTTGCCTCGACAAACTGCCAAAGCAAACCACCGCCACCGATATTAAGAATGTCGCCGAATACCCAGCCACCGATGATACCACCGATGATACCGATGATAAGGTTCATGAGCAAACCGTTGCTGGCACCAGTGAACAACTTAGAGCCTGCAAAACCAGCCAATGCTCCGATAATCAAACCAATCAAAAGTCCTTCCATAATATTACTTTTTTATTGTTTACTTTTTTGTCTTCATGACAAATATAATGTTTTTTTTATATGTTGATGCAATTATGACAAATAAAAATAGGCTCAACTGCAAATATTGCAAAGCTGAGCCTGTTGTTTGTTTCCTTATTTAAAAGGGTCGATTACATGTTCATGCCGCCATCAACCTGAATAACCTGACCTGTTACATACGACGAAAGGTCTGATGCAAGGAATGTGGCAACGTTGGCAATGTCTTCTGGCTTGCCACCACGGCGTGCAGGGATTTTCTTCATCCAGTCTGCCTTGATTTCGTCGCTCAGCTGAGCTGTCATTGCTGTCTCGATGAAACCTGGAGCAATTGAGTTTGCACGTATACCCTTAGGACCCATCTCCTGAGCTACTGATTTTGCAAGAGCAATCATACCAGCTTTTGAGGCAGAGTAGTTTGCCTGACCTGCATTTCCGTGAACACCTACAACAGATGCCATGTTGATGATAGAGCCACCGCGCTGGCGCATCATGATTGGAAGAACTGCGTGTGTGAAGTTGAATGCAGACTTCAGGTTGACGCCGATAACTGCATCCCACTGAGCCTCAGACATACGCAACATCAATCCGTCTTTTGTGATGCCGGCGTTGTTGACCAATATGTCGATTGAACCGAAATCGGCCTTCACCTGGTTAACAACAGTCTCAGTCTCGTCAAACTTTGCTGCGTTGCTTGCATATCCTTTTGCCTTAACACCAAGAGCCTCTATCTCGGCCTCTGTTGCCTTGCCGTTCTCGTCGATAACAAGGTCGGTGAATGCTATGTTTGCACCTTCGGCTGCAAACTTCAATGCTATTGCCTTTCCGATTCCGCGAGCTGCACCTGTGATGAGTGCTGTCTTTCCTTCAAGTAATTTCATTTCTTTATAATTTCTTTTGTTCGTTATTCTTGCCAAAGCCTGTCGGCCGCCGGTGCAAAGGTACTGCATTTTGAAACTATTTCCAAAAAACCTTTGTTTGTAGGGCTGGCTCCCTCTGCTGCGCGGGGTTCTGGCTGTTATTTCTTTTTCATTATTTTTATATACAAGTACACCAGTGTGCATGCTATCGGTATTTGAACCGCAAGCATGAATATTATTGCCAATGTTCTCATTTGCTCTCTCTTTATAGTTTTCTGAGTGCTGGGTTGTCCTTGGCTTTGTCTGAAACGTTGGCCACCAGCAGACACAGTATAATCAGAAACAGAACCAGGCCGATTCTTGTTAAATCAACATAGCACACATTGTTCACCACAGAGCCGCTGTATATTGGGTCTCCGCAAGCGACGTTGTCTCCAACTTTCACGTCGGCCGTGCAGTCTTCCTGAACCGTATAGGTTTTTCCGCTTATCGTTATTGTGTTTTCTGTTACCGACTCCACTTTTCCGCTGTTCTCTGCATAGAAGTGGTCGGCTGTCCATGTGTTGTTCGGACCTATGCCTTTGTGCTGCAGCTGAGCCAACACGCTGCTGTTGTCAAGTTCCCACCCTTTGAAGCTGAGCTTAGACCAGTCGCCACCTTCGGGCTTGATCAGTGCCGAGACGAATATGACAATCAGTATTGTTGGTGTCACATATCTCAAGATGTAAACAAAGAATCTTGGCAGGTGTATGTCGGCGTGGCTGTTTATCATCTTCCAGCCTTTGTCTGCTCCTATGACCCAGCCGAACATTATTGCTTCTGTCATTCCCCCAACAAACAGTGATATTGTTCCACCCCAGTAGTCGTACTCGTCAAATACCCCCTGGTTGAAGAACAAGACGGTTGGCAGTCCGGCTGCGGTCAGCATAATGCCGAATATGATTGCCGATTTTGTTCTGGAATATCCGTAGTCGCATGTCAGGAATTCGAATGTTGGTGTGCTTATGCTCAGACACGACGTTATGCTTGCGAAGAATAGAAGTCCGAAGAACGAGAATCCAGCAATAATCGACCATATCTGGCCCCACTGGCTGAACAGGTATGGCAGCACTCTGAATCCCAGTCCTAGACCGCCGTTTTCCGTCATCGCAATTGTTTGGTCTATGCCAAAGTATCCTATCGCAATCGGTATGATTATGGAGCTGCCAAGTATCACCTCGGCAAACTCGTTTGTGAAAGCCGCTGTTATCGAGTTGAGGGCCACATCGTCTTGCGCTCTCATGTATGACGAGTAGCACTGCAGCGCACCCATGCCTAGCGACATTGTGAAGAACACCTGACCAGCAGCAGCAAGCCACACTTTAGGGTTGGACAGCGAGTCGAACTGCGGATACCAGAGAAAATCGAAACCCATAAGTCCGTCATACAAGGCTCCCTCTTGTCCGGCTTTCAGCGTAAATGCCTTGTAAACCAGGACCAGGCCAAGCAGAAATAGGGTAGGCATCATCCATTTCGACACCTTCTCTATTCCGTTCTTTATTCCGAGCGAGAGTATATATACGTTGATGATTACGCACACTATGAAAAAGAACACGTTTTCATACGGAATTCCAAGTGTGGATTCGTGTAGGTCGAGGTATCTGAGGAAGAAGTTCGACACGTCTTCCTCGGTCATTCCGGTGAATGTGGACAGCAGGGAATGGAATGTGTAGGTTAGTGTCCAGCTCTCTATATAGCAGTAATAGGCGGATATGATGAAGCTCGAGAATATACCCATCACGCCTATATATTTCCATGCTTTCTTCTTTGCCACCGCATATGTTATCATTGGTGGTGAGTGCTTGCCTGCCAGTCCGCCATATTTTCCTGTCGACCATTCAATCAGCGACAGCGGAATTCCCATGAGCAGAAACGATACCAGATATGGTATTATGAAGGCGCCGCCTCCGTTTTGTATGGCCTGAATCGGGAAGCGGACAAAGTTGCCCAGTCCCACAGCACTGCCAGCCATGGCAAGTATGAGACCTATGCGCGATCCCCAAGCCTGCTTTTTCCTTTCCTGCATATTTACTGTTTTGTTGTGGTGTTTTTTTCGAGTGTCCGGTCAAAATGATGAAAAACAATCTTTTCTAGACCTGCATTTTTGCAAAATTACACAATTTTACCTTATTCTTGATTTTTTGCATCTGCAATATTGAGCGTTTGCTTTCTTTGTGTCACCTTTTTGTCGTGTTTTTTTGCATTGATATCGTCATTTGCTAAATTTGTTTCAATAATTTAAATATGTTCTTATGGCTGTAGAAATAGAAAGAAAATACCTGGTGAAGGGTGATGCATGGAGGAGTGATGTGCATCTTAGCGTTGAAATGTCTCAGGGGTATCTGAATGAGAATGGAAGCACTATTCGCGTGCGCATTGCCGGTGATAAGGCTTTCCTCACAATCAAAGGAAAAACAAGCGGAATCAGCCGACTCGAGTTTGAATATGAAATCCCGGTCGACGACGCTAAACAGCTGATGAAACTTTGTCTGACTCCAGTCGTCAGCAAGGTCAGACACTGCATAAACTTCGGCGGACATGTGTGGGAGGTCGATGAATTCAAGGGCGACAACGAGGGACTAATTGTAGCCGAGGTTGAGTTGCGATCTGAGGATGAGCAAATCGACTTGCCTGAATGGATCGGCATGGAGGTGTCTGGCGATAAGAGATACAGAAACACAAGACTTGCTAAAAATCCGTTTAAATATTGGAATATTTGATTCTTGAAAATCAATATATTAGAAAATATTTTGGATTACTTGGCGTTTTTTCTCGTTTATAGATTTGGATTTAATGCTTAAATGTTCTAACTTTGCATCGCAATCCTAAAGGAAAGCAATTCTAACAAAATGGTGCGTTAGTTCAGCTGGTTAGAATGCCGCCCTGTCACGGCGGAGGTCATGGGTTCGAGTCCCATACGCACCGCAGAAAGCTCAATCGGTTTGATTGGGCTTTTTTGTTTTGGAATATAGACTCAAATGTCAATAGTTTTTTGATAAATCCCTTCTGTCTTTTTTGCAAACACTCCTATTCTTGCTGTAACTTTGTGGCTGGTTAATAATGCAGTCTTTTATATGGTTAATGTAGTCAAGGCAACCCATAATGGCAGAAACAAAAATAGGGTAGATGTCAATGGCTTGTCGAATTCTGATTCTGGCATTCTGCCTCCTAGCGACGTCGAAATCGAAAAAATGGTGCTGGGTGCGTTGATGCTCAACAGTGATTCCTATGGAATGATTGGCGACATGCTTGTGCCCGAGTCTTTTTATGAACCCAAAAACAGACTGGTCTATACAGCCATTGTTGAGCTGGCCACAAAGCAGGCTCCTATCGACATGAGAACGGTTACCGAACAGCTGCAACTTAACGGTACGCTGAATGATGTTGGCGGACCGATTTATGTGGCCAACCTGACTGCCAGCGTCAACTCGGCCGCCCATCTGCACTATCATGCCCAGATAGTGGCAGACAAATATCTTGCAAGGCAGCTGATAAAGTTCTCAACCGAGATTGAACGAAGCGCCTATGAGGGCGATACGCAGATTTCGGACCTGATGCAGAAGGCCGAGGCTGATCTTTTTAAAATCTCACAGAAAAACCTTAAGTCAGACTACTCTCAAATTGACCCTGTCATTGAGGAGGCTCTGAAAAAAATTGAGGCCGCTTCAAACAAGAGTGGCATAAATGGCGTTCCGTCTGGTTTTGTCGAACTAGACAAGATAACCAGCGGCTGGCAGGCCCCAGACCTTATAATCATTGCCGCCCGTCCGGCTATGGGTAAGACTGCATTCGTGCTGTCGATGGCAAAGAATATGGCCGAGAAGGGACATGCTGTTGTGCTGTTCTCTCTTGAAATGTCAAAAATCCAGCTTGTCAACCGTCTGCTGGTCAATGTGAGCGAATTGCCGGGCGACAAGATAAAAAATGGAACGCTTAGCAGCTCGGAATGGGAACAGCTCAATTCCAGAACAAAAAAACTGCAGGGCATGCCTATTTATCTCGACGACACCCCAAGCCTATCCGTCTTCGAGTTTAACACAAAGGCACGCCGACTTGTCAAGGAGCACAATGTTGAATGCATCATTATAGACTACCTCCAGCTGATGAATGCCAGCGGAATGGGGTTCGGAAGCCGTGAGCAGGAGGTCAGCATGATTTCTCGCTCGCTGAAACAGCTGGCCAAGGAACTTAATATTCCTATCATTGCGTTGTCTCAGCTTAACCGTGGTGTCGAGGGCAGAACGGGTGCTGATAAAAGACCGCAGCTTGCCGACTTGCGTGAATCTGGAGCCATCGAGCAAGATGCCGATATGGTGCTTTTCATTCACCGCCCTGAATATTACAAGATTTTCGAGGACGCCAATGGCAACGACCTTCACGGAATGGCAGAGATTATTATTGCTAAACACCGTAATGGTGCAACGGCCGACGTCAGACTTGTGTTCAAGAGCGAATTGGCCAAGTTTATGAATCCAGACGAGGTGAAGGATAATGTAGAGAAGGAGTCGTCCATATTTGGTGGTGATGGCGAAGATGCTGATGCTGCCGATTTTGTTGCAGGCAGTGCCGAGTCTTCCGCTCCAGCGCCTTCGGCCGACGAAGTCCCGTTCTGATTCTGTTCTTTTTCACAAAAAAAAATAAAAGCGGCCTCGACTTTCGTAGAGGCCGCTTTTTTTGGGGGGGTAAGAGTGGGGCGGTTTGTGGCGTTTCTAGTGGCTGCAGACGGCTTCTGTGAAATGGCTTTCAATTGTTTTTTTCCTTGATACTACTATTGCCACATAGAGGCGATTCTATGCTTAGACCGATATACCAATACAGCCATCTTGCATATGCCGTCCCTTCTATCCCCCAATTATTTCTTTTTTGCTCGCAGACACACCCATGTGATTAGGCTGGCCAATGCGGCTGCTGCCAGTGCCAGCACTATTGAGCCTGCTATATATTGGTAGGCGTCTGTTGCCAGTGTGTTCGCAATCTCTTTGGCATTCTTGAATTTGTCGAAGTCAAACTCGGGTATGGCGTTGCCTCCTGTTATCAGCGAGCCCACGGCGTAGCCGGCCCAGATGACGAATGGTGTCAGCGGAAAAATGCTTACGTTTGAACACAAAACAGTTATCGTTCTGCTCAGTCTTAGCAGTTGCGACAGCGCCAGGGCTGCTATGATCTGGAAGCCCCAAATGGGCAGAATCCCCAGCGCCACGCCTAAACCAACAGATGCGGTTATCTTGGCGTCGCTGTAAGGGGCATGTATGATGTGGTTGTTTATGAAGTCCTTGACTTTTTGCCACGATAGTGAGCGGATGAAATCTCTGGGCTTGACGTATAGCAGCGCCACCGTGACGAGTATAGTGTTCAAAACGCTTATGCGGCTGAAGTCTTTGAACGGACGGAAGTGGCTGACTCTCTCCTCGGCTGGGGGATAATATACATGTATGGGCTGGGCAATCAGTTTTATGCCCTGCCAAACGCTCCTGACCAGCACCTCAAGCTCGTACTCATATTTGGTGCTGAAGTAGTGATGCTTTGACATCTCGGCTATCGGATATAAACGCATGCCGCACTGGGTGTCGGGAAAATCGGTACCAGTTTCCACCTTAAACCAGAAGTTGGAGAATTTGTTGGCAAATCCGTTTTTCTGCGGCATTCCCTCCTGTGTGTCTATGTTTCTGACTCCGGCCACCAGTATTTTTTTCTCGTCGCCAAGATGCTGGGCAAGCAGCGGAATGTCTTCGGCTTTGTGCTGCCCGTCGGCATCCATTGTTATTGCAAATTCAAATCCCAGCTCGGTCATTGCTTTGAACCCGGTTTTCAGTGCAGTGCCTTTGCCGCAGTTTTTTTCGTAACCTGCAACGTGTATGCCTTCGGTGGCAGACAAAATCTCGGCTGTGTTGTCGGTGCAGCCGTCGTTCACAACGAATACATCGTCACAATAGGCTTTTGCAGACTCTATCACCTGCTTTATGGTGCCGCTGTTGTTGTATGTGGGAATCAAAACGCCGCACTTGTGCGCCTTGAGTTGTGCTTTTATGTCTGTATGCATCGCGTTCTTGTTGTTACTGGTTTTTCATAGGCCATAGTTTCATGCTGACCCCAAGCTTTTCGTGTGTCAGTCTTATGCACGATGGCTCTATGGCGTAGTCTTCATAATCAAATCTTGTTGTAGAGCTTTTTATTCCGCTTCCGCACTCCACAACAACGGCTTTTTTCTTTTTCTCGTCCGTCAGAATGTTTGTGTTGCCGTATTCGTTCTTTATTGTATATCCGTATCTTGACTTGTCTGAGTTGCTGTATATTTTGGCTTCGGCTTTGCTGCCCTGAATGTTCAGCCCGAATATTGATCTGAGGTCTTTTTGCAGCACTGCCAGAATGATTTTCTGCTTCATCTGCTCCGGACATTTGTAGAATGTCATCGAGTCTGAGGTTATCACAGCGTCTATCATTGTCACGCCAAACACGGTGGTCAGCACAATCCTAAGCTCGTCGTTGTCTTTTGTGTATCTTGCTGCCATTATTCCGTTGATGGTCTCGCCCCGCGCAACCATTTCCACGTTGTAGGTGTAGGTGCGCTGAGCCCTAAGCTTAAATTGGTGAAGCCTGTTGACGTCGATTTCGGCTTTCCCGTTTTTGTCCAGTCCTGAAAATATAGTTGGCGTGCATGCGCAAAACACCAGGGCAAACATTGTCGCCATAAGAATGTTTGCCGTTGCTTTTTTGCTTCCTATTTTCTCAGAATATGTTGTCATTCAATTCTTTGTTCTTTTCTATTTTGCTGAATTTATATTCGGTGTAGTCTTTGCCGTTTTTTGCGTTCTGCGGTTCTGAAATTTTCACCCTTGTAACCATTTTGTCTGTCTTGGTTATGTCGAGCTCTATTGTGTCAACAAAATTGTTTTTTGTTTTTGGCGTCACCGTCACCCGATAGAATGTTCCCTTGTCGGCATAGTCAAGGGTGTATTTTGTTTTCAGCGGTGTCATGTCGCCCGTCATGCACGATTCCATCATGGTCAGCATTTCGGTCATCGAGCTTTTTACTTTTATTGTCTTCTCGCCCATTGTTATGTTGCCGTTGTTGATGGTCATGTTATATTTTGTGGGACTGGTGTATTCGAATTTCACCTTGCCGTTTTTTTTGTAGTAGAAATTACCCTGACTTTTCAGGTCCATTTCCATTCCCGAGATGTGTTTTGTCTGCTCAAAAACGCTCTTCAGCGATGTCAGTTTTGCCGACTCTGACTTTATTTCGTTTTCTATTTTGGCTGATGATGTTTGCTGCTGTGCGCTGACCTCGGTTTCGGCAAAGGTCAGCAGTGCCAGCAGACATATGTATGCAAAAACTCTCATAATTCTATTTTTGATTTTAATGCAGAAAAAATCATGCCATTTTTTAGTTGCTGCCCATTAACTCGTCAAACCTCACTATTCTATAGCCCGATTGCTTGGCATTGTCAATGATAAGCTGGAGTGTCTGATGTGAGTGGGGTAGTCTGTCGTGCAGCAGCACAATGTCGCCTGGCTTGATTTTTCGGGCCACTTTTTGTGATATTTTAGCAGGATCGTCGCTGTTGGTGTCATACGTACGCAGACTCCATCCTATAACTTTTTTGCCAAGCTGTTTAAGCGCATTGCCAACCATTGGGTTGGTGACACCGAATGGCGGACGAACATAGTCTGCATTTTTGCCTGTGGCTTTCAAAATTGCGGTGTCGCAAAGTCTGTAGTCCTCAAGTATCTTCTCGGCATTCCACATTGGCATCAAACCCTGATGTGTGTGGCTGTGGTTGCACACTAGATGTCCGTCGGCCTGCATTCTGACAACAACTTCGGGCATTTTTTCAACTTTTTCGCCTATACAGAAGAAAGCAGCTTTTATATTGTTTCTCTTCAGAATTTCAAGCACTTGCAGCGTGTTTGCGTCTGGACCGTCATCAAATGTGAGGGCCACGAGTTTATCTTTTGTATCTGATTTGCAGAACGCTTCAACATAAAACTGTGAGCTTATGCAGTATGAGGCATAAAACAAGAATGTTAGGGCCAAAACAATTGCTGCAATTATCAGGTACCACATAATCCTATTATTTTTCGACCAGCAGCAGTGAGTAGTTGTCTGACAGCAGCTCGCTGTAAATCAATATTCGGTTCACTTTATTTGTTTGCCAAATATTGTCGGTCAGTGATATTTGTCTGTCTATCATGTTTGCTGCCAGCCAAACGGCAAACGACGATGACGTCATATACTGACCGCAGAATTGTTTGTAGTCTATGTTGTTCTTTATCAGATTTTTTAAAATGTCGGCAGCGTTCTTGTCAGTGTGGCAACCGTGCAGCAGAATGTCAATATCTGTAGGTTTCAGCCCGTTTCTGCCTAAAAGGTCGTTCACGTTCTTTTCAATCTCACCTTCATTCATCGGGCCTTTGATAGTCACCAAGTCTTTGATTTTGCACATTGCGTCATTGCCATTGGCGGTAAGGATGAACGATTGTGCGCCTTCGCCCATCTTGCTTCCGTTGCGCCAGAATCCCATTCTTGTTGTTGCGTCAACCTGTGGGGCTGTTATCTCGTCGGCGGCTGTGACCAAAATGTTTTGAGCTTCGTTGTCGGCCAGCTGCATCATGGCATCGATCACTGCCGATTCAAACGAGAAACCGCCATGTGCGTAGGTCAGATTGTAGCCGTGATTTTGAGTCAGCAGACTGATCTGTCCGCCAAATGTATTGCCAGTGCTTTGAATAAAGAATGCCGGATTAAGCATTTGCTCATCGTTGTCGATGACACACTTCAAGAATCGTTCGGTGTCCGTCATGTTGCCCATGCCGGTGGCAGTTATTGTTGAGTCATATTCAGTCAAGCCAGACTCTTTCAGACATTCCAGCGCTGTCGCCACTGCCATACGTATCACTCTAGACATTCTTCGTCTTAGGTTCGCGTTGGCAATCAGCTCTTTATAGTCGGGCTCTTTGGCTGCAAATGTGTCAGCTTGGTTCTGGCCGACAGAATTGTGAAAAAACAGGTCAGAGGCGAATGTGTCTTCATGACTTATTGATGTGCATTTTTTTATGTACGCTTCCATTTGTCTTCGGCTTGAGTCAGAGTTTTCCAAGAATAATTGATGTCATGTTGCCGCCGAATCCGAACGAGTTCGACATAACTGCGTTTAAGTGTTCTGCTTTGGTTGTCACAGTGACTGGTGAAACAAAATCTGCATCCTCTCCGTTCTTAAAGTTGAATGTAGGATATATTGTTCTGTTGTGCATCATCTGAATGCAGAATATGGCCTCAAGTGCGCCACAGGCTGCCAGTGTGTGCCCTGTGAATAATTTTGTGCTGCTGTATGGTGGAATATTGTTGCCCCATATCCTCTTGATAGCGGCATATTCGCTTCTGTCGTTGTTTTGAGTTCCTGTTCCGTGCACGTTTATGTAGTCCACGTTTCCCAGCCCTGCCATTTTCAGTGCTTTTGTCATGGCAAGAAATGGTCCGTCGCCTGTTTCCGAGGTGGCAGTCTGGTGATGTGCGTCGTTCGCATTTGCGCACCCCAATATGGCGGCGTGCTTGGAGCAGCAGACGTCTTCCTCACGCTGAAGCACTAAATATCCGGCCCCTTCGCCAAGATTTAGTCCGGCACGGCTCTTGTCGAAAGGGCGGCATAAGTTGCTGTCCAGAATCTGCAGAGACGAGAATCCGTTTATCGTGAATTTGCAGAGCGAATCAGTTCCGCCCACAACCACGGCATCTAGCAGTCCGTGCTGAATCATTCTGTGCCCAAGCATTATGGCGTTGGCCGACGATGAGCAGGCTGTGCTGATTGTGGTCATGAAATGTTTTATGCCAAGGTGTGCGGCAATTCTTTCGGTGCTTGCTCCGCAGTCGTGCTCAATTAGTTGTCTTAGTCTGCCGCGTTTGCCGTTGTGCTCTGCTTCAAAGTAGTTCTCGGTCAGGTCCATACCGCCAACGCTTGTGGCCGATATCAGTCCCACGCGTTGGGTTGCGGTGTCAAGGTTTGCATTGTCTGCGGCCTCTTTTGCAGCAATCATTCCCAATAGTGCGGTTCTTGAGTATGTTCCGGGTTTCAGCCCTGCCATCTCGGCAAGTTCGGGGTTCGTGTGCTTGACCTCGCCGCATGGAACTGCGTGGCATGTGTGCAGAACCGTCAGCTCGCCTATTCCACTCCTCAAAAGTTTCAGACTTTCTGTGTTCTGAGCAACATTGTCTCCTATTGCCGAAACGGCCCCTATGCCGCTTACTATTGTTCGCATTTTTTTGTTTACTTCTTATTTGCTGTTATATAGTCTGCAAGAGTCTTTACCGAGAAGAATATCTCTTTTCCCTTCTTAGGATCAGCCAGTTTCAGACCGTAGTATTTTTCAAGCAACAGAGTAAGCTCAAGAGCGTCTATTGAATCAAGTCCCAGACCGTCGTTGCCAAACAGCGGAGCTTCGGTGTCAATGTCGGCTGCTGTGATGTCTTCCAGTCTAAGTTCGTCTATGATCTGTTGCTTCAAGTCGTTAATCAATTGTTCCATATTATTACTTATATTTTGTTCTGTTTATGTCCTTGGTGTCAGCAGCGACAGCTGTGCTGCATATTTTCCGTCGAGATAGTCGGCATATCCGGCAATGCACACTTTTGCCCTGCCTTGCGAGAACAGCTCTGATGCATATTCAACAACAGTGTTGTCTTTAAGGCTGCCCTCGACTAGACAAATGCACTCTCCTTTTATTTTATGTCTTATGCATATCTCGCCCTGCATTATGTTCGACAGGGTGTATACGAATATAGCCGGACTCGGCTGATAAGGGTCTTTCTTTTCTATTATAGCCTGGTGCTGGGTGTCAGTCTCAAGCGATGAGGTTTTGCACGATAGCAGCAGCGCAATGTCTCTGTCGGTATATTCGCTCAGGTCAACGTTGTTAAGCAGATATTCGGCGCAGGTGACTGCCAGTCGGCACAGGTTGTCCATCTTTCCGAATTTCATGTATGGCTCTGGCGAGATCTGCTTGAATGCGAACCTCAGAAAGTCGTAGTAGTTGTCGCATTCGGTTCCGTCGAATACCACATTGCCGTCGATAAGGATTTTTCTGTCTTTGATGTTGCATTTTTTCTGAACCTCAATGACGGCCTGACCTGCAGACTGCCTGCCAGTGTATTCTGTCGAGAGCAGTATGGCCGCGTTGCAACCTCCAAAACCAGAGGCGGTTTTCAGCACATTCCTCAGATTTGCCTTCTTGCTCTCTTTGCTGATATTCAGTTTCACAGGGGTTCCTATATTCTCAAAGCCAAGTGTCTTCGGAATCCGTCCCTTTCTCATGCATTCAATGCAGACAATGCTTTCTATCAGTCCTGACGCTCCCAGTGTGTGTCCGAAGTAGCTTTTAAGACTTATCATCGGAACGTTTTGCAGTCCGCAAAGTTCCATCGCCTTCGATTCCATCTCGTCGTTATAGACAGTGGCAGTGCCGTGGGCATCGACCATGTCGATATCTTCGGCCGATGCGCCTGCAAGTTTCAGCACATCTTTTATTGCCATTGCCAGTTCCTCGCCAGTTCTCGATGGTCCTGAAATGTGGTTTGCGTCGTTGCTGGTTGAACCGGCCGAAACCATAACTTTTTTGTAGCTGGCCGACAGACTCTCGTCGGTGCTAAGTATAAGAGTTGCTGCGCCTTCGCCAAGGTTGAGGCCTGTTCTGTCTTTGTCGTATGGTCGGCAGAGCTCGTCGCTCATTGATTTAAAAGAGTCGAACCCGGATATGACGAATTCGCTCAGAATGTCGCCGCCAACAACAACCGCGTTTTTATATTTTCCGCTTTTCAGCAGGTCGCAAGCCATCACTATGGCCATCACTCCCGACACGCAGGCATTGCTCACCACTATGGGTGTGTTTGGCGAACCGAAGTTGCTGCTGACGATGCTTGCCATGTGGTGCATAAGCACGTCTTGCCACGATATGTCCTTGTTGTTGGCAATTTGGTCTATGTTGCCTTTTGTGCTGGCGAATATGAATATTGTTTCAACGTCTTTTGCGTCGACCTGGGTTTTGCTTAGGGCGTCGGCCACCGAGGCTGTCATCAGCGATTCAAGCTTAGTGCTGTTGTGCGACAGCTTGAACATAGGCATCGACTCCACACGGTTCCAGTCCAATCGTCCGGCCATTATCGGTCTGTAATATAGCTCTGGCTCGTCAATCTTTCTGATACCGCTTTTTTGCTCAAATATGTTGTTCAGATTTTCATCTGTGTTTACGCCAAGCGAACTTATAATGTTGTCTGCCACGGCATATACTGCAATGCTGTTTCCCATTTCTGCTCAATTTCTCATTTGTCCGTAAGGTTCCATTTCTTTTTCCATTGCAGATAAAAATCAGGAATTGTAAGATCCAGCTCGTTGGAGTCTCTTTTCACAAATACCTGCAGACTGTGACCTGTTGCAGCCAGTATGTGTTCAGGCTCCTTGTATATATCATACTCGAATCTGATTTTGGCTGCGTCTGTGTTTATATATCTTGTCTCTATTGTTGCGTGCTCACCAACGTGCAGCGAGTGCTTGAACTGGCAGTCCACCTCGACAATCGGAATCACATAACCAGCAGCAAAAACGTCCAAATAAGTGAGCTCATAGTGCTCGCCGAAAGATTCCCTGCCGTCTTCAAAATACCTTATGTATTCTCCGTGCCAAACAACGCTCATCGAGTCAACTTCGCTGAATCTTATCTTCAGCGGAGCCTGGTCTATAAGAGCGGGTATCAGTTGTTCTTTCTTTCTTTTCATTTCCTGTTCGATTGCATATTTGTTTCCAAGCCGTGGCTTATGACGCATTTCTGCAAATATACCCTAAAATATGCAGTTCAAAAAACTTGTATGTGGAAATAATTTTGTTACAAGCACTTCGCGAGAGTCTGGCTGCTGGTTCTCTCCTTAATCTGGACTTGACATGATGTGATATGTCAAAATCTGTAGATAGATAATATGGGTTAACTGGTGCTGATTCTTAATTCGAATCTTAGACTGTTTTATAAAGGGTCATGACCTCACAACAAAAAAGAAAGATGATGCGTCGGTTGGTCGACGCATCATCTTTCTTTTTTGTTGCTATATTGATAGTCTTTTTAACTCCAGAATTTGTAGAAGTTGAACCACTGCTCAGGGTGTATTTCAATTCTTTTCTGGAGCACGTCAATGTATTGTGCCAGCAGCTGTTCTTCTGGTTTTATGCCTTTGCCACGTTTGGGCTCATCGGCAAAGAAGAAGTTGAAGCTGTATTTGTGTCTGCTCTCTTTCTCGCAGAAATAGAATACAATAGGCAGATGTAGTCTTGAGGCAATCAGGAATGGTCCGGCCGGAAATTTTGCTTTCCGTCCAAGAAATTCAGTCTCAAGAACTTTGTCCTCGTTCACAAACCTGTCTCCCTGAAAGCACACATATTCCTTTCTGTCAAGTGCATCCTTGATAAGGAATATTGACTCCATGTTGTCGTCGTTGACTGGAATGACATTATAGTTTCGGCCACCAGTGGCTTTGTTTATCTGGTCTTTGATTTTCTGGTATTCGGCGTCAAACATGACGATGTTTATCTTTTTCCCGTAGTCGCCGAAGAACTGTCCGCCAATCTCCCAGTTTCCAAAGTGTGCGCCCACCATTATTACGCCGGTGTCGCCGTTGAGCACTTCAAGAAAACGTTCGTAGTCTTTGAAGTCATATTCAAACTTTTTGTCGAAACCGGCCAGTGCGGCGATTTTGTCCACAATCACCTGTCCGAATCTGTAGTAGTGTTTCAGCACCAGTCCAATGCTTGCCAGCCTGCTGCGGTGGTGTATTCTTCTCCAGTAGAACCAGCTCGAGCAGGTTGCCTTAGGCGCGAACAACGCAAAATAAGGCACCACAACCAGCAGCAGCAGATATGCCGCTCCGAGTCCGCAGTGCCTCATTAGCCATATAAAAATTGCATATCCAGTGCTGCCGCCTCTGGTTTTGCCTTTCCATTCTGGCATATTGCGTTAATTAGGTGTAAAGTCCACCATTAACAGAAATCACCTCGCCGTTGACGTATGATGCCTCCTTCGAAGCCAGGAATCCAACAACAGCAGCCACCTCTTCAGGCGTTCCGAATCTGTTTGCTGGAATGCTCTTCTTCAGGTCTGCCTCGTCAAGGTCTTTTGTCATATCAGTCTGTATGAAACCTGGAGCAACAGCGTTGACTGTGACTTTTTTGCGTGCAACTTCCTGCGCCAGGGCCTTTGTTGCTGCAATCAGTCCGCCTTTTGATGCCGAGTAGTTGGTCTGGCCAGGAAGTCCCTTCAAGCCCGAGAGCGACGACATGTTCACAATGCGTCCGTATTTGTTCACAAGCATGTTTTTGAGCACGGCGCGTGTTGTGTACATGAATCCGTGAAGGTTGGTGTTGACAACATCGTCCCACTCCTCGTCGCTCATGAACAGCATCACGTTGTCTTTGCGTATGCCGGCGTTGTTGACCAACACGCTGATGTATTCGCCCTCGTGTTTGTCTTGCCAGTTGTTTATTGCTGTTTCAACCGACTCTTTGTTTGTCACGTCAAACGGCATAAGTTCGCCGTCTCCGCCGTTCTCTCTGATCTTCTGCAGTGTGGCCTCGGCCTCGGTTGCGTTGCTTCTGTAGTTGATCAGAACATAATAGCCCATTGAGGCTAGCTTGATTGAGCACGCACGTCCTATTCCGCGCGAACCTCCTGTAACAAGTGCTATATCCATAAATTTTTTTTGTTGTATTCAGAATTTGCGTGTTTTCAAATATTCCTGCATTCTTTCGATGTGTTTGTACAAAGGATTGTCGTCCTTGAACACAGGGAAGAATTGTCTTATCTCGTCATACACTTTGCGTGTTGCTGGTGCCAGTTTGTCTTGAATTTTCAGGTAGTCAACTGCCTGCACAATAGCCATAAAGTGTATGGCCATCACCTGGTATGAGTTTTCAACAACTCTCTTGGCAATCAGGGCCGAGTTTGTTCCCATGCTGACGATGTCCTGGTTGTCGTTGTTGTTTGGTATTGAGTGGACATACATAGGGTTCGACAGGGTCTGGCACTCGGCTGTTGTTGAGGTTGCAGTGAACTGCGAAGCCTGAAGCCCGTAGTTCAAGCCGAGAACTCCAAGATTTACGAATGGAGGCAGTATGCCGTCGTTGATTCTGTCGTGGAACAGGTAGTTCATCTGTCTTTCCATTGTCATGGTCAGCTTTGTCACCGCGATCTTCAGTTTGTCCATCTCGAAACTTACGTAGTCGCCGTGGAAGTTGCCTCCGTGGTAAACGTTCTGGGTCTCGGGGTCAACGATTGGGTTGTCGCATGCCGAGTTCACCTCGTTCACAAGAATGCGTTGCGCATTCTCTATCTCCTCGAGCACTGGACCGAGAATCTGCGGTATGCATCTCAGCGAGTAATATGGCTGAACCTTGTGCTCAAACACTTTTTCTTGTGTTGGCTTGTAAAGTTCGTTTTCTCTCTTCAGCATGCATTGGCTGCCTTTTGAGACTTCTCTAAGCATTTTTGCCACCTTCTGCTGGCCGTCCTGACGGCGAACTTTGTTCAATGTCTCAGACATAAAATCATCGAACGACGCAACAATCTCGTTCACCATGACCGATGCATATACAGCCCAGTTGAGGAGCTGCTGCGATTGAATCAGGTTTACAAGACCAATGCCGGTCATGAACGAGGTTCCGTTTGTTATGGAGAGTCCCTCACGCACGTATATCTTCAGCGGTTTTAGATTGTATTCGGCCATAACTTCGGCAGCAGGTCTCCATTCTCCCTTGTGGTGCACTTCTCCTTCGCCTATCAGTGTCAACGCCATGTGTGCAAGCTGCACCAAATCGCCGCTTGCGCCAACGCTTCCGTGCTCAGGAATGAACGGAATGATGTCATGATTCACAAATTCAACCAGCAGTTTCACCACGTCGGTGTGCACTCCGCTTTGAGCCTGCATCAGTGTGCCTATGCGTGCAATCATTGCGGCCTTGACGTAGATGTCGGGCAGCGGTTTGCCTGCGCCGGTGCTGTGACTTCTGATTATGTTATATTGCAGCTCGGTGAGGTGCTCGTCGCTCACTCTGTATTGAGCCATCGGACCGAAGCCAGTGTTTATTCCGTAGATGATTCTCTCTTTGGCAAATTTGCAGAGGAAGTCATAACAATCCTGTATTTTTTGGTAGTTGCCCTGGCTTATTTCCAGAGACTTGCCTTCAAACAGTATCCCTTTGATGTAGTCAAGGGATATGTTGTCTATGCATGTTTCCATTTTGTTAGTGATGATTTTGGCAAATATAATCAATTTTGAAAAAAATGCCTATCATTTCGTGTCCAAGACTTAGATGTTTGCGCTGAAATGAATGTTGAATTCAATGCAGCAAAAAAAAAGCGACTGAATTCATCAGTCGCTTGTCTTTTCTGTTGATTAAGGGCAGATTAAGCCAATTTGTTGACGTGCTTAGCCAACTTTGACTTCAAGTTTGCTGCCTTGTTCTTGTGGATGATGTGCTTCTTAGCCAACTTATCCAACATTGAACTTACCTTTGGAAGCATTTCTGAAGCAGAAGCCTTCTCGCTAGTTCCGCGCAACTTGATGATTGCGTTTCTTGTTGTCTTAGCGTAGTATCTGTTGTGAAGGCGTGCTTTCTTAGCCTGTCTTACTCTCTTGATTACTGATTTGTGATTTGCCATTTTCTGTAAACTTTTTATTTGTAGTCCATAGGAGAGTCGAACTCCTCTTTAGAGAATGAAAATCTCTCGTCCTAACCGATAGACGAATGGACCATCGTGATTCTTGTCACCTTTATATTTTGACTGCGCAAAGATAGACCTTTTTTTCTTTGGCGCAAAATATATTGCAAAAAAAAGAAGCCAACTAACTGAGCTTCTTCTTTTCTATGTAGTCCATAGGAGAGTCGAACTCCTCTTTAGAGAATGAAAATCTCTCGTCCTAACCGATAGACGAATGGACCGAACCGAAATTCGAATACGGAACTATTCCGTTTTCGTTGGCAAAATTATTATACTTTTTTCAATAATCCAAATTTTGTGTGAAAATTTTTAAATGTGGCTTAGCCCATAGACGACTGCTCTCTCGACTTCTTGCCAAGATAGCCTCCGTGGTGTCTCTTCGCATACTCCTCGCTTGTGAACCTTATTGCCTTCATTGTTCCTACAACAAGAATGTCGCCTATGACGGTCATCATTGTTGTTGATGTGGTTGGTGTCAGACCAAGCGGACAAACCTCTTTCGGATTTCCTGTGTATAGGCATATGTCGGCCTCCTGAGCCAGCTGGCTGTCTATGCCTCCGGTGATGACTATGAATTTCATCTGTGGCCACAATCCTCTGGCCAGGTCAACAAGGTCGACAATCTCGGTTGTCTTGCCAGAGTTCGAAATCAGCAGCATGACATCGTTAGGCTGCAGGATTCCAAGGTCGCCGTGCTGCGCCTCGCTGGGGTGGAGGTTGATTGCAGGTGTTCCTGTTGAACTGAATGTCGTTGCTATGTTCATGGCAATCTGACCTGCTTTTCCCATGCCGCTGGTGACCAACTTGCCTCCGCGTCTGTGCACTTGCTCCACAATCAGTCTGATTGCCTTGTCATAGTTGTCGTTGACCGGCAGATTCAATATTGACAGTGCCTCGTGTTTCAGCAGATCTCTTATTTCCTTTTCGTCCATGATGATTTTCGCTTAGAATCCTTTTTTTTGTTGAACTGCGGCTGTGTATACTTTTATTCGGTTGCGCCGAAAAAAGTCCATCACAGCTTGTCGTGAAGTTACGTGATTAGATGATTTTGTTTGCGGCAATCCTTTCGTCCGCATGTTGCCAATTCACCCAACGAGTGCAAAAGTAATGCATTTCTGCTTTATCTTCAATACCGCATTTTTTAATTAAACCTAATATTTGATTCTATTAGGTTTGGGACTTTTAAGTTGTGCACGGCAGACTGGCATTGTGCAAAATACACCATTATTATATATGTATGGGGTGTTTTATTACATATGTATGGGGCGCTTTTTGATTGTTTGTTGGGTGAAACCACGGTCGCATCAGCAAGACGCAAATGTTGCGAGTGTGTCGCGTTGTGGTGGCGAAGAGGCATTGGCAAATGTCGGGTCTCATTAAAATTTCAGCAAGAAAATGAAATTAAGTTGCCAAGAATGGATTTTTTGAGGTTTTAATTTTATACTTTTGTCTTTGATTAGCTCACCGAATGATATGGTGGGACGGCAAATAATGTAAATCATTAGGATTACTTAATAAAAAATTAAAAACTATGTTCGTATCAACCAAAAAATTGGTTATTGTTGGTGCTGCAGGTGCAATTGGCTCAACAATGGCTCAGATTGCTGCTATGATGAAGCTTACTCCAAACATCACTCTTTACGATCCATATGCTAAGGGTCTTGAGGGCGTTTACGAGGAGATGCGTCACTGCGGTTTCGAGGGTATAAACTTCAACTTCACTAGCAATGTTGAAGAGGCTTTGACAGGTGCAAGCTTCATCATCTCTTCAGGTGGTGCTCCTCGTAAGGAGGGTATGACTCGTGAAGACCTTCTTAAGGGTAACGCTATGATCGCTGCTGAGTTCGGCGACAATGTTAAGAAGTATTGCCCTAACTGCGAGCACATCGTTGTTATCTTCAACCCAGCAGACGTTACTGGTTTGGTTGTTCTTGTTAAGTCTGGTTTGAAGCCAAGCCAGGTTACAACTCTTGCTGCTCTTGACTCTACTCGTTTGCAGAGCGAGTTGGCAAAGTACTTCAACTTGCCTCAGTCTGCTGTTACTGGCTGCGCTACTCTTGGTGGCCACGGCGAGAAAATGGTTCCTGTAACTTCTGACGTTATGGTTATGGGCAAGCCTCTTTCACAGTACAACATCCCTGCTGACAAGTTCGAGGAGATCAAGCAGAAGACTATCCAGGGCGGTTCAAACATCATCGCTCTTCGCGGACGTTCTTCTTTCCAGAGCCCAGCTTACGTTTCTGTACGCATGATCGCTGGTGCTATGGGTGCTGAGAAGTTCACTTTGCCTGCTGGATGCTATGTTAGCGACTTCGGCTACGACCACGTTTTGATGGCTATGAAGACCACAATCGACGAGAACGGTGTTTCTTATGTTAAGCCTAACTTGTCTGCTGACGAGAAGAAGGCTCTTGACGCTTCTTACGAGCACTTGGTTAAGATGCGCGATGAAATCATCGGTATGGGCGTTATCCCACCAGTTGCTGAGTGGAGCGAGGTTAACCCTAACCTCTAATTGATTAGGCTTTTCGGTAGTAAGACTGAAAAACAAAACATAATGCCAGTCCTTGTTGTCAGGGACTGGCTTTTTTGTTTCCAAATTATCTATCTTTGCGCTGTTTTTTTTGTTTTTGGGAAATTTCAAGCTCCGTTCCACTAATGCTGTTGATGTATATATTCATATTGTTGTTGGCCCTGTATGGTGCTAAATTCAATTTTCATGGCTACACTGACGACTGCGTGAGCCGGAATCAGTGCAATGCAGTCAAGGGCTTCTGGATAATGCTGATTTTTATGCGTCATGCTATGCAATACATAAAGCATGGCGGATATAAATTTGATTTTTTTGGAGACGGAACTGCGAAATATTTTGACAACCACATTTATCAGCTGGTTGTGGCTTGCTTCCTTTTCTATTCTGGCTATGGCGTCATGACCTCTCTGATGACGAAGGGAAAAGCTTATGCCGACTCAATCCCAAGAAGGAGAATTCTGAACACACTCCTCAATTTTGATGTGGCTGTGCTGATTTTCATTGTTTCAGATTTTATTGTCGGCGTAAATCTTGATGCTTATAAAGTCGTGGCATCTCTGCTGGCTTGGGAATCGGTGGGCAACTCAAATTGGTATATATTTGTGATACTTGTCTGCTATTTTGCCGCGTATGCAGGGTATAAATCATGCGGACTATTCTTCAGAGAAACATCAGACGGCAGCTGTGGACCGGTTGGAAAATGCGCAATGACAACCTCTGTTTTCGTCCTGGCGTTTATGCTGGTGATGATGAATATTAGGGAGAAGTGGTGGAGTGACACTGTGCTCTGTTTCCCCGCTGGAATGGCTTTTTGCGAATACAGGGAAAAAATAGAAGATTGGTTCCGCAAATATTATCCTATTTTCCTTCTGCTATTCGTTGGAGTGCTTTCTGTATTGATATGTTTAATTTCAGAGCATATTTGCGTTAGTCTGTACCCTTTGATGCACAACATAGCTGCGATAGATTTGTGTGCGCTCACGGTGCTCTTGTCTATGAAGGTGTCGCTCGGAAATAAGGCTTTGTGCTGGTTCGGAGCAAACTTGTTCCCCATATACATATACCAGCGAGTCCCGATGAATATCTTGAGCCACTGCTGTGGCAACTCTTTCGTCTGCAACTATCCGCATCTGTTCATCATTATTTCATTGCTGATTTCTCTTGTTATTGCATATCTGTATAGATTTTGGCAGGTCAAATTGTGATGATAGCAAAAATAAAGTCCGGCTTTGTCTTGGCCGGACTTTTAAGAGATACTGGTGCTTTACTGAGATATATCCAATCTCCCAACCTCTGCTGTGGCGTACCTCTTACATGCCACCGAGGTGCGGTCTGCAAACTCCGCTTTTTTCATTTTGTGGTTTTATGAGCCTAGTTCCGCAGCTCATATTTATAAATTATAGTTTATTCAGTTCATTTGTGTTTCGCATAACTAAATTACTAAATTATTGTGTAAACACATTCTTTTTTTATGATGTTATGCAACACTGCTTTTTGTATGTGTTCTGTTGCTTGTTTTGCGTGTGAAACAGAAGGTTTTGCGTGATGAAACTGAATATTATCTTTGTTTAAAACAAAACACAGACTACATATATATGTAAAAATACAATAGTTTTTTTGAGAAATGTGTGTTTTTATGTGTTTTTTATCGTGATAATTGCATATTATGCATAGTGGGCTGTCAAAATCCCGTATCTGCAAATCAAAACTTGATAATAGATAAATTGTTGAGCTTTTTTATATAACTTTGCATACAATTTGTAATGGCTATCTTAGTTTAATTAAGAACAAGGAAGAAAAATGAAAGTTTTTGAAACAATAAAAGACCTGCAGGCAGAGCTGGAATCTTTGCGCAAGCAGGGAAAAACCGTTGGCTTGGTCCCAACAATGGGCGCTTTGCACGAGGGACATTTGTCTTTGGTGCGTCGTTGTGTTTCTGAAAATGATGTCTGCATAGTCGATGCTTTTGTAAATCCAACTCAGTTCAACAATAAAACTGACTTCGAGAAATATCCTCGCACAATCGAGGCCGACTCCAAATTGCTTGAGTCGGCAGGCTGCAACATTGCATTCTTCCCTTCTGAGTCTGAGATATATCCAGAACCAGATACAAGGGTTTTTGAGCTTGGTCCTTTGGCCGAGGTTATGGAGGGCCCACGTCGTCCTGGTCATTTCAACGGGGTGGCACAGGTGCTGACCAGACTTTTTGACATTGTTAAGCCAAACAGAGCATATTTCGGCGAGAAGGATTTTCAGCAGCTTGCCATTGTTCGCGAACTTGTAAAGAACTACAACATTCCTGTCGAGATCGTTGGTTGCCCAATAGTTAGAGAGGCTGACGGTCTGGCTTTGAGCAGCCGAAATATGAGACTTACTGCCGAGCAGAGGGTCCATGCCTTGAAAATCTCGAAGACACTCTTCCAAAGTGTTGAAAAGATGAACGAAATGAGTGTTGAAAACCTCAAACAGTGGGTTATATCTCAGGTCAATTCAGAGCCAGAGCTCGAGGTCGAGTATTTTGAAATATCAGATTCTTTGACACTTCAGCCCCTGACAGACTGGAAACAGTGCGAAAATATCGTGGGTTGCATCACAGTCTATTGTGGCGAGGTCAGATTGATTGACAACATACAGTACAAGAAGTCTATTTAAAAATCAGATTATGCTTATACAGGTCCTTAAGTCAAAAATCCATAGAGTGACTGTAACTGAGGCAGACCTCAATTATATTGGAAGCATCACTATTGACGAAGCTTTGATGGAGGCAGCCAACATTCTGCCAAACGAGAAGGTGGCTATTGTCGACAACAATAACGGCGAGAGATTGGAGACTTATGTGATTAAGGGTGAGAGAGGCTCAGGTGTTATTTGTCTGAATGGAGCTGCAGCGCGTAAGGTGCAAAAGGGTGATGTGGTGATAATCATGTCATATGCTCTCATGGACTTTGAAGAGGCAAAAACATTCAAGCCAACTGTAGTGTTTCCTGTCGAAGGAAATAAACTGGCGTGATTGCCTTTTAAACTGAATTATAATTACAGCTGCAAATCTCCAGTGATTTGCAGCTTTTTTTGTGTGAGTGGGCATTATTGTGCTATACAGAAATTGATTGAGACTCAATCCCTGCAGATGTTTGCATGTGAATACTTTTATTTGCGTAAATAAAAAAGAGTTGGCGATGTGCATCGCCAACTCTTCTCTTTATATGAATTTGTTTTTTTTATCTCACCCTAATAACAGTTCCAAGCTTCAAAGTCGAGCTTTCGCTCATCTTGTTCATCTTGCAGATGTTTGCCACTGTTGTGTTGTTGGCTCTTGCTATTCCGTAGAGTGTGTCTCCGTTCTTGACCCTATGATATCCGTTTGAACTAGGTCTGACTGCCGATGCACCATTCTTCATGAATGCCATTTGCTTCTTTCCCTTGCCGGCAGAACGTCTCTTGACATACTTTCCACCCTTTGTTCTCACATAATTAGCGTGAAAATCATTCCATTCAACAAACGACGAATCCTTGCTGATTACGTAAGTGTCATCAATTATCACGCTCTCGTCAAAATCAATTATGTTTCTTGGGTTCATCGGCATTCCAAGAAATCTTGTCTCGAAGTGGAGGTGTGGGCCGGTGCTTCGTCCGGTGTTGCCACCCAAGCCAATCACGTCGCCAGCGTTTACGTGCTGATTATCTTCAACCAGCGGCTTCTTCAGGTGACCATACAAAGTTTCAAGTCCGTTGTCGTGGCGGATAACCACATACCAGCCATATCCGTTCTTGTTGAACTTGTGCGAGATTCTGACCTCACCATCAAACGCTGCACGGACGCTGTCGCCAACAGTCAGTGCCAAGTCGATGCCGGCGTGGAATCTGCCCCAACGTGGTCCGTACTCAGATGTTACTCTGTTTATGACAGGTGCCTGGAAGTCTGAAACGTAGATTTTGAAAGAATCAGGAATTTCCATTTTGTATGGGTTCAGGTTCATATTGTTCCAATCTGAAGAGTAGAGAGCGTCACTTGGATGAACATTCTCCATCTCGCTGTAGTCCTGGAACTTGCTGACTTGTTCTTCAACCTTTATGTTGTTGGCATATTTCTTGCTTACGCTGTAATTCTTGTGCTGCCTTGCCTGACTTTTGACCTGAGCATTTGCTCCGGCTATTGCCATCAGAACCATAAGTCCGCTTGTGACTACTTTTCTTATCAACATGCCTTTAAAATGTTTAACTTTCATTTTTTTTCGGAAAAAAAGAAATCCCGCCAGCACTGTTCGTCTGGTTGTGTTATTTCATCGTTTTCCTTATTATTAGTGATCGGAATCTTTGTGGTTTTGCGATTTTTCAGCGGAACATCAATATGATTTTGCTGTCCGTCTCTTCCGGTCTTGCGGTTGCAAAAGTAATCCCATTGTAATGAAAATGAAAATTTTATGTATATGTTCTTTAACATATTAAAATAATTCAAAAGAACAAATATTGGTTATGTTGCAGATTTTCAGTTGATTCTGCAACTTCTCGCTTTTGTGACAGTGTGGAAATTTGTTATTTTTTTTAGCAAATTATGCCGCTAAACATATGTATAATTACTCGTTTTTGTTGATTTATGTGAAAATTCATTGTATATGCTACTATTAAGAAAGTAAGATTTTATTTGGAGCATAATTATGATATTTTGTTACTTTGCAAAGATTTTGGTATATACTGACAGAGTATGCAGAAAAACTTAGTGATAGTTGAGTCTCCTGCCAAGGCAAAAACCATTGGCGGTTTCTTGGGACCGGATTTCGAGGTTAAGTCAAGCATGGGGCATATCCGTGACTTGAAGAAAAAAGGACTTGGTGTTGATGTCGACAACAATTTCGCACCTGATTATGAAATATCCGAAGATAAGCAGAAACTCGTTTCTGAACTGAAAAGTGCAGCAAAAAAGGCAGAGGTGGTCTGGCTTGCATCCGATGAAGACCGTGAGGGAGAGGCTATTGCTTGGCACCTATATAATGTGCTTAAACTGAAACCAGAAAATTCGCACCGTATCGTTTTCCACGAAATAACAAAGACCGCCATTCAAAATGCGGTTGCTAACCCAAGAACCATAGATATAAACTTGGTGAATGCTCAGCAGGCTCGCCGTGTGCTCGACCGTCTTGTAGGTTTTGAACTGTCGCCGGTGCTCTGGCGAAAAATAAAGCCAAGCTTGTCTGCCGGCCGTGTGCAGTCTGTAACTGTCAGACTTATCGTGGAGCGTGAACGCGAAATTAAGGCTTTCAAGTCCGAAAGGTATTTCAAAGTGTCGGCGCTGTTCAAAGTCGTTGATGTCAACGGAAAATCTTCGCTGCTTAAAACTGAGCTGAACCATAATCTGAAGGATAAGGACGAGGCTCTGACTTTTGTGCAGAAATGTCGCGAGGCTGCATTCTCGGTTGCCGACATACAGGCCAAGTCGTTGACCAGACGTCCGGCTGCTCCTTTCACCACTTCAACTCTTCAGCAAGAGGCTGCTCGCAAACTGGGTTTCTCTGTGTCTAAAACCATGCTGGTTGCTCAGCATTTGTATGAAGCCGGAAAAATAACCTATATGCGTACTGACTCGGTGAACCTGTCGCAGCTGGCAATTGGTGCTTGCAAAAAGCAGATTGAAGAGAATTATGGAGCTGAGTATCTTAATTCGCATAATTATCACACCAATACAAAGGGGGCACAAGAGGCGCACGAGGCTATTCGTCCAACATACATCGACAGACAGGAAATAGATGGCGATTCCGACGAGAAAAGACTCTACAGTTTGATATGGAAACGCACTATAGCATCTCAAATGGTAGATGCTCAAATTGAGAGCACAACTCTCTCAATCGGAATGTCCAACGACAGCAGATGTTTCTGCGCAACAGGCGAAGTTATTAAGTTCGACGGTTTCCTTAAGGTCTATAGAGAATCGGTTGATGACGAGGAAGACCAGGATAATGGAACATTGCCACAGCTGAAAAAGGGACAGAAAATCGATTCTCCTGAATCGGTTGACGCGTTGGCCAGACTTAGCAAGGCTCCATACAGATATACTGAAGCCAGCCTTGTGAAACAGCTCGAGGCTTTGGGCATAGGCCGACCTTCAACCTATGCTTCCACTATTTCAACTATCCAGAATCGTGAGTATGTAGAAAAGGGCGATGTGGCCGGTGAAAATGTTGATTTTGACATGATACAACTGCGTGGCGGCGAAATTAAACAGACTGTCGTCAGCGAGGTGTATGGAGCAGAGCACGGCAAGCTTATTCCTACTGATTTGGGCACAGTCGTCAACGACTTCCTGCTCGAAAACTTCCCTGATATCATGAATATAGATTTCACTGCTCAGGAGGAGAAGGATTTTGACCGCGTGGCCGACGGTGAACTGGAGTGGACCGAGCTTATGGCTAAGTTCTATAAGGATTTCCATCCGCAGGTTGAGAAGGTGGACAAACTCCAGGGACCTAAGGTCGGTGAGAGAAACATTGGCGTTGACCCGGTTTCCGGAAAACCTGTGTTCGTGAAGATTGGCCGCTTCGGACCTATTGCACAGATCGGTTCGGCCGACGACAAAAACGAGAAACCAAGGTTCGCCTCTTTACGCAAAAATCAGCATCTTGAGACAATAACTCTCGAAGAGGCTCTCGACCTGTTCAAGTTGCCACGTGAGATTGGCGAATATGAAGGGGTGGTGATGACCGTAGCAGTGGGTCGTTTTGGCCCTTATATAAAGCACGGATCTTCTTTCTACACTATCCCTAAGACAGAGGATGTTATGACAATCGAGGCGGAAACTGCTATCAAGATAATAGAGGAAAAACGCGAGGCCGAGAAAAATAAAATCATAAAGGAATTCGAATCAGAAGGCATTAAAGTCTGCAACGGCAGATTCGGACCATATATCACCAAGGACAAGGTGAATTATAAAATACCAAAGGGCACCGATGCAAAGGAACTTTCGCTCGATGATTGTCTGAAAATAATCTCGGATCAGGCGGAAAAGCCTGCAAAAAAGACAACCAGAAGATATTCCTCAAAGGCTTCTAAGGCTTGAATAGCTTATTGGCCTTCTTGGTAAAGAATGGATTTTCAATTAGTTTAGTATAAATGAAACGTATAATATTATTTCTTTCCGTGCTAATGTCTGCTCTGCAGATGAACGCGTTGGAAGGAAGGTTTAAATTGGGTGCTGAATTGGAGTATGCTTCTGTCAATTCAGAGGGAAATGAAACAGGTTTGTCTTTGTATAAACGCAAACAGGTGATTTTCTTCCGCAACGATACTGCCTATGTGGTCGCTGTGGCCAACAATTCTAACCTGGCTCCGTTTTGGGTGGCAAGGGAGCTGGAACTTCTGCCTGTTGATGACCAGTTTGCTTATGATGATTATCGTGACGAAATTATATTCTCTTCGGTTGGCAAGCTTTTCCAAAGTTTCTGGAAGGACGAGGAATGGACATACCAGAAGAGAGTGAAAATGGAGGGCGTTACAGCCAAACTTCCAAAAAACTACGATGCAAGCAAAGGTGACCCTAAGCAGATAAAGAAGATTTATCATCCCACGTTGGCCAAGAATGGCGAACGTATGTATTTCGCTGCTTTCTCAAAGGGACACACTGATTTGGATTTGTGGTACTCTGACCGCGGAAGAGACGATGTCTGGAAGGCTCCTGTGAAGCTCAGCATAAATACTGATGCCAACGAGGAACATCCTTTTGTGGTTGGCGACTCGCTGCTGTATTTCGCTTCAAACAGAGCCGAAAACAAGCGCAGTAATCTCTATTTTATTGATTTGCGCGAGTCCAATCCAACTGCACAGCTCTCGGTCTTGAGTCAGGCCAGCAGCGACGAGATTGGTATGGTGGTTGTGGGCAACAGGGTCCACATCATTAGCGACAGATGCAAGTATAATCCTAAGAATATTTGCGACGACAATGTGTTCAAGGCTGATTTGCCAGAACCTGTGTTTGAGGACGATAAGGCCATAACTTTTGTTGAACTGCCAGAGGTTAAGCCTAGAAGTAATTTCGAGTCTCACCCTATCATATTCCAGGAGATGGACGATATGATTGTTGAAGATGCAGACACTTTGCGCAACGACAGCATCATTGACAAGTATGTCGCTACAATGGACAAAAATGCTGATGCTGAAAAGGTTACTGGCAATGTCTATAAAATTGGTGACAAAGCAATTTTCTATTTCGACCTTAACGACGCAAAACTCAGCAATTCTTATGATTCGGATCTTGATGCATTGGTCAAGTTCATCAACGACAACAAGGGACAGAAATTCCTGATTTCGGGTTTTACTGATGTCAGAGGAACAAACGAATATAATGAGAAACTGTCTATCCGAAGGGCAAAAACCGTGTTCGATGCTTTGGTTGAACGCGGTGTGAGTCGCAAAAACCTAAGGTTCGCTGGTTTCGGAAAAAGATATAACGGTTTGGCTGTGAAGAATGCACAGACTGAGGCGGAACACCAAAAGAACCGAAGGGTAGAGGTGAAGGCTATCGGAAAGTGATCACTGGAATTTTAGCATAATTAAAGGGTGTGAGCTTTTGCTCACACCCTTTTTTGTCATGCAATATAAAACTTTATCTGACTATTTGTCATTTAGTTATGTACTAAATATGACTATTTGTCATGAATGGTTCCGTGGCAAAGGTTTTGCATACTAATGGGCGAACATCGGCAATGGCCGCTGAGCTTGCGGGCCGGCTGCTGGGTGTTGCAAGAACAACGTATAAAATCAAAACTATAACAGATATGAATTTCCAGAATTTCACAATCAAAGCGCAAGAGGTGGTGCAGGAGGCTGTCAACACCGCTCAGCGCAGCGGTCAGCAGGTCATTGAGCCTGCTCACCTGCTAAAGTCATTGCTGAAGGTTGGAGACAGTGTGGCCAATTTCATCTTCAGCAAGTTGGGCGTTAGTGCTTCTGCTGTTCAGCAAGAGGCCGACAAAATGATAGCTTCTTTGCCAAAGGTCAGCGGGGCAGGTCAGCCCTATTTGTCCTCGGCCACGAATACAGTGCTCCTGACTGCAGAGTCGGAGTCGAAAAACGCAGGAGATGATTATGTCTCGGTTGAGTATATTCTTTATGCTTTGGCCAAAGAAAAGTCTTTGGTCTCTGATATGCTGAAGGATAAGGGCGTGCGCACCGACGAACTTCTAAAGGCAATTAAGGAACTGAGAAAGGGAACTAACGTTAAAGACCAGTCGGCCGAGGATAGCTACAACTCTCTGAGCAAGTATGCTGTCAATCTTAACGAGAAGGCACGCAACGGAAAGCTCGACCCTGTCATCGGACGTGATGAGGAAATCAGACGTGTTCTGCAAATCCTTAGCCGAAGAACCAAAAACAACCCAATTCTTATCGGTGAACCAGGTACCGGTAAAACAGCTATTGTCGAAGGTCTTGCCGGACGTATTGTTCGCGGCGATGTGCCAGAGAACCTGAAAACAAAGCAATTATTCTCTCTTGATATGGGCGCTTTGGTTGCGGGCGCAAAATACAAGGGCGAGTTCGAGGAAAGACTGAAGGCCGTCATAAACGAAGTCGTTAAGGCCGACGGCGAGGTGATTCTTTTTATCGATGAAATTCACACTCTGGTTGGTGCTGGTGGCGGTGAGGGTGCAATGGATGCTGCAAATATTCTTAAGCCGGCCCTTGCTCGTGGCGAGCTTAGGGCTATTGGTGCCACAACACTCAACGAATATCAGAAATATTTTGAGAAGGATAAGGCTTTGGAACGTAGATTCCAGACCGTTATGGTTGATGAACCAGACGAGGCCAGCACTATTTCCATTCTGCGTGGACTGAAGGAGAGATACGAAAATCACCACAAGGTGCGTATCAAGGACGATGCTCTGATTTCGGCGGTCAGACTCTCTTCAAGATATATCTCTGACCGTTTCCTTCCAGACAAGGCTATTGATTTGGTCGATGAGGCTGCCGCTCGTCTGAGAATGCAGATTGACTCAATTCCTGAGGAACTTGACAAGGTGGAGCGACAGATAAAACAGCTCGAAATAGAACGCGAAGCTATCAAGCGCGAGGGCGATGACGAAAAGATAAAGAGTCTTGGCGAGGAAATTGCTGAACTTAAAGATCAAAGCAGCTCCTTGATGGCTCAGTGGCAGCAGGAAAAGGATATCGTAAACCTTATCCAAAAAGAGAAGAGCGACATTGAGCAGTTCAAATTCCAGGCCGAAAAGGCTGAAAGGGCTGGAGACTATGGAGCTGTTGCTGAACTCAGATACGGAAAGATAAAAGATGCTGAAAAGCGTATGCACGAACTGCAGGGCAGGCTTGAGGAAATGAAAAGCAATTGCCGACTTATCAAGGAGGAGGTAGACGAGGATGACATTGCCGAGATTGTTTCAAGATGGACCGGAATCCCTGTGACCAAGATGCTGCAGAGCGAGAAGGACAAACTGCTTAATCTTGAATCTGAATTGCATAAGCGTGTCATTGGACAGGATGAGGCTATTGTTGCCATAAGTGACGCTGTCAGACGTAGCCGCGCAGGTTTGCAGGACCCAAAGAGACCTATAGGCTCGTTCATATTCATCGGTACCACTGGTGTCGGCAAAACAGAGCTCGCAAAGGCTCTTGCCGAATTCCTATTCGACGATGAAAATATGATGACCAGAATTGATATGTCTGAGTATCAGGAGAAATTCTCCGTCACCAGACTTATCGGCTCGCCTCCTGGATATGTTGGTTATGATGAGGGCGGACAGCTGACCGAGGCTGTCAGACGTAAACCTTATTCGGTTGTGCTGTTCGATGAGATAGAAAAGGCTCATCCCGACGTGTTCAACACTCTGCTGCAGGTGCTCGACGATGGACGTCTGACCGACAACAAGGGACGTGTGGTGAATTTCAAGAACACCATCATAATCATGACTTCAAACCTGGGCTCGCAGCTGATACGCGAAAAGTTTGAATCGCTCACCGACAGCAACAGAACTCAACTCGTCAACGAGGCCAGAAACGAGGTGATGGAATTGCTGAAGAAGACCATCAGACCGGAGTTTTTGAACCGTATAGACGACATCATCATGTTCCAGCCTATGACTAAGGAACAGATAAGGTCGGTTGTGAAACTGCAGGTCGGAGCAGTGGCTAAACTGCTTGAACAGACAGGCGTCGAACTCCAGACAACAGATGCCGCTCTTGACTTCATTACAGAAGTTGGATATGACCCTGAATTTGGTGCTCGTCCGGTCAAGAGGGTAATTCAGAATTATCTGCTCAACGAGCTGTCCAAACAGATAATTTCGCAGCAGATTGACCGCTCAAAGCCAATCGTTGTCGATGCTAATGAAACACAGCTGCTGTTCAAAAATTAGTTTCTGGTGATAACATAACACTCAAGTATGTGTCCATTCGGCGATTTTATCGCCGAATGGACACTTTTTTGTTGCAGATTCAGTGTTTTAGCCCCTTCAAAATGACGTGTTTTCGGTTGTTTTTTTGTAAATTTGTGGGATATGTGGCCCGTGCATTTACTGCAGTTGTGCATGAATTGAAATGGCCAAAATGACAAGAAAAAAACAGAAAAAATATATAACAAATGAGCGAGGAAAAAGAAAAGGGATATTCGGCCAGTAGTATCCAGATTTTGGAGGGGCTTGAGGCGGTCCGCAAGCGCCCTTCAATGTATATCGGCGACACTGGCGTGAATGGTTTCCATCATTTGGTCTATGAGGTGGTCGACAACTCCATCGACGAAGCTATGGCAGGCTATTGCCACAACATCGAAGTGACCATAAACGAGAACAACTCCATCACAGTGAAGGATGATGGTCGTGGCATCCCTACTGACATGCACCCAAAAGAGCACCGCTCTGCACTCGAGGTCGTACTGACAGTGCTGCATGCCGGTGGTAAATTCGACAAGGGCTCCTATAAGGTGTCTGGTGGTCTGCATGGTGTCGGAGTTTCCTGCGTAAACGCATTGTCAAAGGAATTCCATGTCGATGTGTTCCGCGAGGGCAAACACTTCTCTCAAGACTACTCTTGCGGAAAGCCTTTGTGCCCTGTTACTGTGGTCGGCGAATCAGACCGTACTGGAACAGTGGTGACTTTCCTTCCTGATGATTCTATATTCTCTGTTTCCGAGTATAACTACTCAATCTTGCGTGAGCGCTTGAGCGACCTTGGTTTCCTTAACGCCGGACTCAGAATAACCCTTACTGACAGAAGACTGAAAGACGAACAGGGCAACCCTAAGTCTGAACTGTTCTATTCGGAACGTGGCTTGTGTGAGTTTGTTGAGCAGGTCGATGCTAATCGTGCAAAACTTATCAGCGAGGTTATTCATGTGAATACCGACAAGTATGGAATACCTGTCGAGGTGGCTATGACCTACAATGCCGAGTATCAGGAACATATACACTCATATGTGAATAATATACATACACACGAGGGAGGTACTCATGTGACTGGTTTCCGCCAGGCTCTAACTCGTGTGCTTCTGTCCTACATCCAGTCAGACACTAAACTGATGGAGCGTCTGGAAAAGGAGAAGATAGAAATTGAGCCCGCAACCGATTTCCGCGATGGCCTGACTGCCGTCATCTCGGTTAAGGTCGCTGAACCTCAGTTCGAAGGTCAAACCAAGACTAAGCTGGGTAACGACGAGGTCGGCGGTATTGTGCAGAAAACTGTTGGCGAGGCTCTGACAAACTTCCTCGAGGAACATCCTAACGATGCTAAGCTCATCGTCGAAAAGGTCGTCACTTCGGCTCGTGGACGTGTCGCTGCCAAGAAGGCAAGAGAGATGGTCATGCGCAAGAATCCTATGTCGGGTGTTGGAATGCCAGACAAACTTGCCGACTGCTCAGACCGTGATCCTGAAAAATGTGAGTTGTTCCTTGTCGAGGGAGATTCCGCAGGTGGTACTGCAAAGCAGGGACGCGACCGTCATTTCCAGGCTATCCTGCCTTTGCGCGGTAAGATTCTGAATGTGGAGAAGACAGCACAGAATAAGGCCCTCGAGAGTGACTCTATCCGCAGCATTTATGCGGCACTTGGTGTGACCATCGGCACTCCTGAAGATCCAAGAGCTTTGAATCTTTCTAAACTGAGATACCACAAGGTTATCATCATGGCCGATGCCGATGTCGATGGTAGCCATATCGCAGCTTTGATTCTTACTTTCTTCTACAGATATATGCCTGAACTTATTCGCAACGGATATGTCTTTATTGCATGCCCTCCTTTGTTCAGATGCTCAATTGGTAAGGACAAAGATGTTCAGTATGTGTGGACTGTTAAGGAGCGTAATGATTATATAACTGAAAAGGGCGGCAATGTCGAGGATTTCGACAAGGTGTCTGATGGTAAGTCGGATAAGGGTAACATCCTTGTTCAGCGATATAAAGGTCTTGGTGAAATGTCGGCCGAACAGCTGTGGGATACGACTATGAATCCAAATGGACGCAAAATGAAACAAATAAAGATAGAAGACGAACTTCTTACAGACGCAACATTCTCAATGCTGATGGGTGAGGATGTTGCTCCAAGACGTGATTTTATCAATAGAAAAGCTAGCAAAGCAAACATAGATGCATAATCGGTATTGCTTGCTTTGAAAACGTCGTAATTCCAATAACGGCGAATCTAACTTTAAAAAGAGCGGTGACTATCAATTCGATAGCCACCGCTCTTTTTTTATGCTTGCCGATTGACTTCTGTGTGGTGCCAATCGCTAATCTATGTTCACTTTACAATATGTTGCTAGCCAATTCGCTCAATTCGCTTCGCTCGCCCTTTATCAGGTTGACATGGCTGAACAGTGTCTGACCGCGCATCTTGTCAATCATGTAAACCAAACCGTTGGACTGCATGTCTAGGTATGGCGTGTCAATCTGCTGAACATCGCCTGTGAACACCAGCTTGCAGTTCTTTCCGGCACGTGTGATGATTGTCTTAATCTCGTGTGGAGTGAGGTTCTGAGCCTCGTCGATGATAAAGAAGGTGTCGTTCAAACTACGTCCGCGAATGAATGCCAAAGCCTCGATAACCAGTTTGCCGCTGTTCTGCAGCTCGTCTATTGTGGCGAGGTCCTTGCTTGTTGGACCGAACTGGTGCTTGATTACGTTCAAGTTGTCGAAAAGTGGCTGCATGTAAGGCGAAATCTTGGCCTTCTGGTCGCCTGGCAGGAATCCCAAGTCCTTGTTAGACATTGCCACAATTGGTCTTGCAAGCAGAATCTGCTGATATGTCTTGTTCTGGGCTAAAGCTGCGGCCAGGGCTAAAAGTGTTTTACCTGTACCTGCCTTACCTGTTATGGCAACCAGCTTCACGTCATCGTTTAGCAGAGCGTCGAGAGCGAATTTCTGCTCAGCGTTTCGACCTTCAATTCCAAATGTCTTGCTGACCTTGACAGCCTTCAGGTGGTCTGACTTAGCGTCATATTTTGCCATTGCGGTCGATTTCTCGTCCTGCAGCATTATATATTCGTTAGGAACGATTTTCTCCTTTATTTCAGGCGCCTCGTCGATTGGCAAACCGTTGCCGGCATAAACACGCTCTGTTACAGAAGAATCCACATTGAAAGTCTGCTGAGCCTGCTCAAATATGTCAACCTTTGTGACCTTGTCGTTCTTGTAGTCCTCGGTCGGCACGCCTATTGCCTTCGCCTTCATTCTCAGGTTCACGTCCTTCGAAACAAGAATTGTTTTGTGCTTCTTGTCCTTGTCCTGAAGCAATATTGCCGACGCCAGAATCTTGTGGTCTGGAATCTTCTCGGAGAATGCTTTCTGCATCTTTTCAGGATATTCGTTGCTTGCGTCTATATACAAGCGGCCAAGTCCGTCGCCAAGGCTTACACCATCGGTGAATATCCTTTCGGTTGCGATCTCGTCGAGCTGACGTATGAATTCGCGAGAGTTGAAGTTTATCTGCTCAGTTCCCTTCTTGAACTTGTCAAGCTCCTCGAGAACCACCAGCGGCAGATAAATGTCGTTCTCCTGGAAGTTGTATATGCATTTGTAGTCGTGCAGGATAACATTGGTGTCTAGCACGAAATTCTTTTTAGTCTCCATGGTATTTGTATTCTTAAGATGTCCTTCTACTTTCTTCTGTTAATCAGCCAGCCAAATCCCAAAGAAATTATCATTTGCAATAGAACATTTATTTCTAAAAAAAATCAGCTGGCTTGTTAACTTCGCTTTATGTAAAGTTATAATTTTGCTGCAAGAAAGCAAATTTTTGAGGTGCTATTTTTCTGTGAAAAATGAATTACGAAGAAACAGTTAAATATATATACGGACGTATGCCGCTGTTCCAGATGGTTGGCACAGCTGGCTACAAAGAGGGGTTAGACGGAATGGTGGCTCTAGACAAATGTCTTGATTTTCCGCACCGCTCTTTCAAAACCATTCATGTTGCCGGAACAAACGGCAAGGGGTCGGTTAGTCACACTTTGGCTTCTGTGCTTCAAAGTGCCGGCTACAAGGTCGGCCTGTTCACCTCTCCGCATTTGCGCGACTTCAGAGAGAGGGTGCGTGTGAATGGCGAAATGATGTCAAAGGAATATGTAGTCGATTTTGTTGAGAAATATGGCAAACTGTTTGATGTCATATATCCTTCGTTCTTCGAGGTTACGGTTGCAATGGCTTTCGACTACTTCAGATTGCAGAAGGTAGATGTTGCTGTGGTTGAGGTCGGACTTGGTGGCAGGCTCGACAGCACTAACATTATCACTCCGTGCCTGTCTGTCATCACCAACATAAGTTTTGACCACACTAATCTTTTGGGCGATACACTTGAGAAGATTGCGGCCGAAAAGGCAGGTGTCATCAAGAGTGGGGTGCCGGTTGTTATAGGTGAGGCCGAGGACGAAGGTGTGCGTGCAACTTTCTTAAGTAAAGCCGAATCTGTTTCCGCTCCAATTCATTTTGTTGATAAGGAGATATCGCGTGTAGAAGTGACTGGCGAGAATTCGACCGACTGTCCGTTGCAGAATTTCGTGGTGGATGGTTTTGCATTCTCAACGCCTTTGCTTGGCGTTTATCAGCAGAAGAATATGCCAACAGCGTTGCTTGCAGTTCGTTATCTCAGAAAAGCTGGCTTTAATTTGTCTGATGATGCGGTGCGTAGTGGATTCCGCAATGTGGTTAGCCAGACGCACCTTATGGGCCGCTGGCAGAAGATTGGTGAGAATCCGCTGACATTATGCGACACCGGACATAATGTGGCAGGCATCACCATGGTTGTTAATCAGCTCGCAAAGACAGAAAGAAATCATCTCAGATTTGTTTTCGGTGTGATGAAGGACAAAGACGTAAGCCATATTCTTCCTTTGCTGCCCAAGGATGCTGTCTACTATTTCACACAGGCGTCCACTCCAAGGGCTATGCCTGTCGCACTTCTTCAGGAAAAAGCGTCAGAGTTCGGACTTAAGGGCAAGTGCTGCGGCTCGGTTGTGGCTGCTCTTGAATTGGCCAGAAACGAATCAGAGGAGGGCGATTTGGTCTTTGTTGGTGGCAGCTCTTACGTGGTGGCAGAAGTTGTCTGACTTTTTTTTTGAAATAATTTGCTTTAAAATTTGCAAAATGAGAAAATATTCGTAATTTTGCATCGCTTTACAAAGCAAATCGGATCCTTAGCGCAGCTGGTTCAGAGCATCTGCCTTACAAGCAGAGGGTCACAGGTTCGAATCCTGTAGGATCCACATAAAAAACATAACGATTGAGTCTGCAAGTCAGACTTCATGATTTCGGATCCTTAGCGCAGCTGGTTCAGAGCATCTGCCTTACAAGCAGAGGGTCACAGGTTCGAATCCTGTAGGATCCACCAGTAAACTTCAAACATTGATTGTTTGGAGTTTTTTTTGTTTGATAGATTTGAAAAACAACTTCCGAATTCGACCTCCATTTTTAGTTCCTTATATTTCGGGTCTCACAATAAAATCAGCTTGGAATCTGCCATGTGGGCAGAATGTCCCGATTAGGGTAGAGGTGGGGCTTTACAAAAACACTGCACCAGCAAGCTCCTGCCGAATTTTTTTCGGCATTATGCCTGCTGGTGCAAAATAGTTTGTTTAGGTTACGTCTGATGGTTTTATTCCATCTCAGAATGGATATTTTCTGTTCGGATTTTTAGGAAACCATCCTTTCTTCACTCTTTCTTCTTGTTCAAACAACTCCTTAATGCTCCAGAACAAGGAGAATGAAATTACACCCATGACTGCCGACCATACAATGTCGTCCATTTCTAACGATAAGCCAAGAAATACGATTCCGGCCAGCAGAAACAGCCACCAGGTTTTCGTGCCGAAGTAATATTCAGCTTTGATGACCAGCGGATGGCAGATGCCGATGATTAAAAATGTTGATACTCCGAGTATCAGTCCAGACCAGTTTAGTGTGATTTCTGTCATTGTTGTATTTTTATGAGTGGGGTGGGGTTATAGTTTCAATCTCAGAGTGGCTCCTATTTGAACTGGCTTGCCTTTTTGCACGAACTTGTTGCCCATGCTTTCAAAATAGAAGGTGTCATATTCATTGTCGGTCAGGTTTTTGCCCCAGACCGAGAAATTCAAATTGTTCCGAGTCAGCGTAATGTCTGCGTCAAGAGTCCCGTAGTAATCTTGTTTGCATGTGTTTTCTTCGTTCCAGTATATGTTTGCTGCACTGCGATAGTTTGCCGTCACAAGCAGCATGTCTGCCCATTTCTTGTTTATTGGTTGTGCAAACGTAGCGCCAAGCATTAGTGTCTGTTCGGGAGCATAAGGAACTTTGTTTCCTCTGTAGCTTGTGCTGTCGTTCACCCTGTATTGCCTGAACGTTGCATTCGTGTAGCCATAGTTCGCCTCGACCGACAGTTTTGGACATATTGTGTAATTGGCCCTGAGCTCGCCTCCGAAACTGCGAGTCCTGCCTGCGTTTTGTGTCATTCTGCCCATGCCACCCAGGTCTGAGAATACGGTAATCTGCTGGTCGCGACAGTCAATATAGAACAAATCAACATCCAGTCTGAAATAGTTGTTTGGTCTAAGGTGGGCTCCAATCTCATAGTTCCAGCTGTATTCTGGTTTATATTCGATGGTCTTTTTTACGTCAATCTCCTTTGCTCCAAGCAGAATGCTTTCCATTCCTTGTTTTGCCACATCGGGCAGCACTGGCATTGCCTCCATTATTTTGTAGTAGAGGTCTTCCTGCATTTCTGTTTTCAGCTTATATTGCAATATGTCTGCAAACATTTGGGTGTTATAGCCTCCGCTCTTGAATCCTTTAGCAACGCTTGCGTATAGCAGTCCTTTCTCTATATTGTAGCTCAGTGTCAGTTTAGGCAGCAATTCCACAAAATCTTGCGATTCCTTACCGTGCAGATAAGTGTATATTGTTTGCACTTCTTTTATTGTTGGGGTGAAGATGTAGTGTGCGTATATGTCGTCGTCATATTTCAGCTCCACCTTTTCGTAGTCAACGCGTGCACCGATTTTAAGACTGAGCCTTTTGTTCAGTCTAATTGTCGATTGGTGAAACAGAGCTGAGCCGTAGCTGGGGTATTCAAACATGCTCACAATTGGCAACTCATCGTCTGTGATGTCTAGAGCCATGCTCATCCTTTGCAGCATTGCCACATTGTTAACTGTCCCTTCTATGTAATCGTTCAAAGCTTCTTCTTTCAATATGGTTGGAACTTTGATGTCAAGGTTTCGTCTGAATGCTGAGACTCCGCTTATGTGGTCGTATTTGTAGGAACGCTGGTTCTTATAGTTCTTTTTTATTACAACCTCTTCTGTGATGTCATGTTCTCTTTGCTTTTGTTGCAGCGAGAAGTAGTCCTTGGCGGTGAAGTCATTGTCCACGGTCATGTTGTCGTCAAGATACTGATAGCTTGTTGCCGATGTTATTATAACCCTGGGCAGTTCAAACGACAGACGGAGTCCGTTGGTGAACAGTTGTCTGTAGTATGTCGACGGAATGTTGTAGTCAATGCCATTGTTGTTGCCAAGACTGTCGAGTTGCGCATACGGATAGCCTTTCTGCTGGCTATATTCGTAGGAGCTGGTGAATTGCAGTGAGAATATATTTTTGTTGTAGGTGAGGTTAATCCTAGCTCCAGCACTTGTTTCGTCGTCAATGTGCGAGTTGCTGTATTTGTTTATGAACAGTCCGTCGTGGTGGTTGTAGAAAGCTGTTGCTCCAATTCCGACCTTGCCGATGTGGTTCATGTGGGCCACAGACAGATTTTGCCAGTTGTGCAGTCCGTATGTTGCGTTGACATCAGTCTGCACTGTGCTTGTGTCTGGCTGTTTTGTGGTCATATCGATGATGCCGGCCATTGTGTTTCTGCCATACAGAGTGCCCTGTGGTCCTAGCGTGACCAGTATCTTTTCTATGTCGTTATATCCAAAGTCAAACGAACTTTTGTTCATGTATGGAATCCCGTCAACATAAAGTCCCACTGCCGGCTGGTCCATTCTAGATCCGATGCCTCGTATGTACATTGTTGATGTTGTTTTGCTTCCATAGTCAGGATTCATCATGTTTGGCACTCTCATCGAAAGGTCCTTCATGTTCAGTATGAGCTTTTTTTCCGGGGAATCTTTGCTTAATAGCTCTAACATAGAGGCACGTTTCCATAGAGGCTCATCCTCTTTTAACGTGCTCTCCATCACAACAACTTCTTCAAGTTCAGTTGTCAAATTGTCTTCACTAGCAAATTGTGGTTGCGAGATTGCCAGCATAGCAATCAGTGCCACTTTTTTTGTTTTCATACCTGTTTTTGAACCTCTTTTTCTGGTGCAAAATTAGTTTTGCATAATTGAAATAAATATCCCCATTTGTGGGGATATTGGTTTTGTTATTTCTTTACCTTTTAATTGTAAATATAATTTATTGAAAATCATGTTTATACTGGTAGTGGTGATTCAAAAAATTAAAAAAATGAGATTTTTTATTGATTTATATCAAGATTTTTTTGCCATTACAAATAATTTTCCTAACTTTGAACTGCAAACAAAACAGATAGATTTTTCATAGTTAAGGTTTAGGTTATTGTTGCGAAGTCATTGTGAAATGATTTCGCAATTTTTTTGTGTGTATTCCGCAAAAAAATCTTCCAATCACGGTTTTGTGATTGGAAGATTATGTTTTGGAGTCTCTGTTTTGTGAGTGTCGACTCTGTTTTAATTCGTTTTGTTTCAGCTCATGAGCTTTAGATGTCTATGCTTATGCGGCTTTTTGATACTGCATTGGAGTGCAGCCATATTTCTCTTTGAATAGACGGCGGAACGTGTGGTCGCTGTTGAATCCACTGCTGTATGCCACGTCTGCTACTTTTTCTTTGCCTTCTTTCAGCAGTTTCTCGGCATGTTCAAGTCGAAGACTGTTGACGTATTCATAGAATGTCATGTGCTTTATTTGGCTGAGGTAGTCAGAAACATAATGTCTGTTGGTTCCAAGCTGCGATGTGATCCAGTCAATGTTCACGTCGGCGTCAAGGTAGAATTGCTCGGCCTCCAGCTTGTTCATTTTTTCAGTGAAGTCGAACGAGCGCGAGCGTTCCTTTGGTTGTGCTTCTGTTTGCTTTACTGGTTCCGCAGTCGCGTCGGTCGATTCGTTTATATTTGCTGTGTTAGGTTCTTCTGGTGTTGTTTCTGTTTTTGTTGTTTGCTCGGCAGCCAGTGCGGCAGTTTGCAGTTCGGTGGATGTGAGTATCTTTTTTGCCACATTCTCTGGCATCACTTCTTTTATCTGTTCCACCATCAATTCCTCGGTCTTGTCGTCAACACGATACACTGTCATCGCAATCACAAGCTGCAGCATAACCAGCAGTTTTATCATGTCATAAAGAACAGGCATGTAGTGGCTGTGAGATATAAGTGTCATCGGTATGTAAAGAACTGCCAGCAAAAACAGCGGAAACTGGGTGCGGACAAACCACTTCATGCTTCTTCCTTCAATGCTTGAGAAGTTGTCGAGCAACTTTTTCTCGAACAGGTGGGCATATCTTGCATACCAGAACAGCTGGAAGGCGCATATGCCAATTGTTAGTATGTATGTTATGTTTATGACATACGGAACGAGTTTCAGTATATCCAGCAGCATAAGCACTGCATAAGGCACGCCAATAGAGGCTATCATTCTTGCTTTAGGCATGCTGCCCATTACTATCGACGAACCAAACACCAGCGACATTGGCAGGGTCATCAGTCCGTAGTAGAACAGAATAGTGGTGATCAGTGGATACTGTGATTTCAGTCCGTAGATGTTGCATTCGTCTTGCAGCAGTGTCAGCACAATCCACGACATATAGCCTAGCACATGCAGCAGCATCATGCACGACATTGATTTGTTTATCGCTTTTGCTGTAGATTTCATGTTCGGACGTAGCAGAGGTGCCAGCCACAGGAAAAACAAGGCAGAGAACAGCATGAAGACCACAAGGCCTCCTTGGATCAATATGCCCAAATATTCGTATGTTTTTATCATGTAATGTAGTTTTAAATGCAAAGAAAATGTTTTTCCTTAAAAAAATCAGCAACTGAAACGAAAAAATAATGATTTATAACATGTTTGTTCTGTTGTGCCATAATTGAGTTCAGAATTTTGAATAGGCGGCCTCTATAAATTGTTTTGAATGAATTTTGAATTTATCTGGAGTAGATTGCTGCGCGGAGGAAGGGAGCAGTGCGGGCACTGTGACCGACTGACAAACAGCAAGATGCCCAGATAAAACAAAAAGCATCAAAAAGTTAAATAATGAACTTTTCTGTGATAAAGTAAGGAAACGTGAATTTATAGAGGTTGCCAATATTCATTCTGAGTTTTTTCTTTGAGAGGAATCATGTTTTGACTTTGTTTATGGTGGGATTTTTCTTGCTGAAGAATACGGCAAAAAAAATCCCACTCAGAAAGCATGAGTGGGATTTTTTTGTTTTATGATGTCATCAATTGTCGTTGAGCAGAGTGAAGTGACCTGTGTAGGTTTTGTCTATCTCGTCGACCTGAATTTCATACCAGTAGTCGGTGCTTGGCATCTTGTGTCCGTTGTATGTTCCGTCCCAACCGCCTTCTGATGCCTTATATTCAACCAGCAGTTTGCCGTATCTGTCGAATATCTTTATTGTGGCCTCAGGATAAGACTCGGCAAGAGTTGAGTTAGAGAACACATCGTTCACTCCGTCGCCGTTTGGTGTTATGACTGTAGGTATCTCGATGGCCGGAGCCTCGAGTGTGTCAACCATTGAGCCTACACAACCAAGCTGGTCCATGACGTGGAATGTGTGAATTCCGTAGGTTCCAACTTTTATGATGTCGTCGGCTTGGTATTCGTTGTTGTCATATGCGTATGTATATCCGTCGGCACCGCCTTGTGCTATAATCTGCACTGTCTTGATTGCCACGTCTTCGATAGAGGCAATTTCAGGCAGTGGTGATATGTTCACGTTGATTGTATATACAGATGCGTCGCAGACACCGTTTGAAGCGGTGAATGTGTAGACCGTTGATGCTTCTGGCTCAGCATTAAGCATAGAGCTTGCTCCAATAACAGCCGATGTTGTGTCTGTGCCTTCATACCATTTGTATGAGTTTGCAGTTCCGGCTGTCAGCTTAGCACGCAGTTTTACCGATTCGCCAGCGCAGATTGTTGTGTCGGTTGGCAGATCAAACTGTGGCTGCTCTTTTGCGTTTATTGTGACAGTGCCCTTGTCTATACAAGCTCCGTCGTTCTGACTGATGAAGAATGAGTAGGTCGTAGTCTCCACTGGTGTTGCCACGGCGGTTGTTCCGTTGCCAGTCAGCGACTCGCTTTCGCCCCATGAAACTGTCGCATCTGCAGGCGACAGATTGACGATGCTGATGTTTGCAGTGTTGCCGGAGCAGATATTCGCATCGTAATTCAAAGTATAATTTGCGTGGTTGTAAACTTCAATTGTCACAGGTTCACTCCAAGCAATTATTCCTCCGTAGGTTGCTTTCACTTTATATGTTGATGTCAACTTTGGATAGAGTGAAAGCAGAGTGCCGGTTCCTTCGATAGAGTGGTACTCGTTGTCAGAGCCTAGCAAGAAGTAGCTCAGTTTGTACTGACTTGGATTGCGAAGTTTGCCTGTTCCGGTTGTGTCTATAATCAGAGTGTCGCGGTTGCCTTCGCATATTGCTAAAGCGCTTGCCGAAAGTTTGATTACTGGGTTTGCGTCGGCATACATCATCACATAGATAGTGTCAGAGCAGTAGCCTGTGCCACCAGAAACTGCGGCGAGTTTGTAATCCTTGTCTACTGTTATGTTTGTTGATGTTGGTGTGAATGTCTCGTCCTCGCCAACTATATACCAGTTCAGTTCTGCTGTCTCTGGTGTCACTGTTGCTGTGACTGTGGTGTCGTTGCCCTTTGGCACATAGTATTCAGTTATTGCATTAAGCTCTGTTGACTGATTTACCACAAGTATCGACTGATCGGCAGTCTTTGGTGCTGTGCATATTCCGTTGCTTACTTCATAAGAGTAGGTTCCGGCATCTGTCAGTGCGAGCTCGTCAAATGTCAGAGTCGTTTTACCGCTGAATGCAGTCAGTTCATTTCCGTCCTTGAACCACTTGATGTATGCACCGTCAAATGACTTGTTATAACCGCTTATTGTGAGCTCAGCTGATGTGCTTGTTCCTGTGCAGTGCTCGGCATCGAAACCGCCTGTTGTCCAGTCGGCAACTGCGCTGAGCGGCATAACCACAAGGTTGAGGGTGTCGGTCACCGGACAGCCGTTGGTGTATGTAACAACATACTGCGCTGTGTATGTGCCTATCGATGTTTCAGGAACCACAGCAATCGAAGCTCCTGTTCCGGCAGCGGCAGTGGCTGTGCCAACGCTGAAGTTCCATGTGTAGTCGTTCAGGTCGGATGTGTGGGTAACGGCAATTGCCAGCTGGTCGTCGCCGCAGGTCTTGTATGTCTTTGTTCCGTTCTCATCAACTGCAGCAACGGCAACACCGTCGACTGTCAATGCACCGTCGCGTACAGGCACGCCTATTGTCACCGTTGCAACATCGGTTGCTGTGCAGATGCCGTCGGTTGCAGTCACCTGGATTTCGGTGGCCTCGGCCAAAGGCAGAGCAAGGAGCTCGGCCTCGGTGATGTCAGTAAACTTGGTTGTTGAGCCTGCCTTGCGGTATGCATAGGTGTAAGTGAATGTGGTGGCAGCGTCGGTGCTTACGGCTGTCGGTATGAGCTTGCTGACAGGCGTATTCGAGCAGACGCTTTCGTCGGTCTCGAGTGTTACACCGAGTGTGTCGATTGTGAACGCATATCCATTCTCAACAACGGTGCAGTATCCGTCGGCTTTGACTGTGATGTCTGCTGTTCCGCTGGCTGCTGGGTAGTCGGTCAGACTTGCGACATAGTTGGCACCCTCATACTCGGTGTTTGCCGAAGTTGACCAGTAATAGTGCATTCCGGTCTCCGGAGTTGTGGCGGTCATCTTGACTGTTGTTGAGCCGCAAGACTGAACTGCAAGTATCGAGTATTCAACGTCCTTCTGTTTTGCAATCACGATGGTGTCGAAGGCGTCGCACTCGTTAATCCATTTGATTGTCACCACTGTTGTGTCGGCAGTTGGAGTGATTGTGAGTGTGTTGCCAGTTGCGCTCTGGTCAACTCCGTCAATCTGCCAAGCAAAATCGCCTTCGGTCTTGACGTAGTCGGCAACAAGAACAAGCTCCTCGCCACAGAATCCGTACTGCTTAGGCGAGCCGTAGATTGTTGAGTCGTTGATTGTGAATGTACCTTTTATCTCACCGTTTCCTATTGTGAGTTTATGCTCGATGGTGTCGGTGCAGAATCCGTTGCTGACAACACCATAGTATGTCTTGACCTCGTTCTTCACCGCTCCGCCCTGGGCTGTGTACTGGTCTGTGGTCTCGCCCGCAATTACGGATTTGCTCTCGTCTAGCCATGCGTATGTGTATGTGACGTCGCCCTCAAGTCCCTCGCTTGTTGCAACTATCGAGAGGACTGCCGAGTTGTTAGGGCAGACAGAAGGTGTTCCGTCAATAAGAGCTGTCATGTTGTTGTTCTGGAAGGTAACGTTCTCAACATCAGATGTGCAGGCGTCTGCAGCTGTCGCATAAACACTTACCGTTCCTTTTGAGTAATCCTCGTTGAGAACGATATAGTCTTCAGTGTCATCCTGCTCCAGACCGTCAATTGACCAGTGGAACACAGGGGCTTCGCTGTCTTCGGTTGTAGCATTGATTTTGATGGAGTTGCAGAGTGTTGCCTTTTCCACAGTTATCACCATCGGAGTTCCGATTGTGACGGTGAAACTGTCTACAGCGTCGCAACCCTGAACAAACGACACATAGTACTTAGTGTCGACAGTTGGCGACATTGTTATCGTGTTGCCGTCCGAAACCATTGTTGGGTCGGCAGGGTCGCTTGTCCATGTGTACTCGCCGTCATCGGCAACATAGTTCACTGAGAGTGTACCCTCGATGCCTGGACACATAGGTGCACCGTCGTATGTAGCACGGTCGTAGTCAACACCGCCAAGGGTGAACACACCGTCGGTGAGTGTTGCGCTGCCGAACTTGACATTGGCAGTGTCTTTTGCAACACAGGTTCCGTTGGTTACCTCAGCAATGTATTCGCCCTCTTCGCTGACAGTTATCTTGTTTGTTGTTGAACCGTCGCTCCACGAATAATTGTAGCCGAGGATTGTTGTCTCGGTTGCAAGCAGGTTGAGAGCAGAGCCTGCGCAGACTGAAGTGTCGGCCAAGATAGTCTTAGGCATGGTGTCCACTGTCAGCTCCAGAGCCTTTGATTTTGCAAAGCAGTCAGAGTCTGTAGTGTCTGACGAAGCAAACACCTTGACCACGTATGAGCCGGCAGTCTTTGCTATCAGCGAGTCTGCCTTTGTCAGTTTGCCAACAGGTTCACCATCGGCAAAGAACTGATAGTAGTATGTTCCCTTTGGAGTAGCGGTTGCCTTGATGACTGTGCTGTCGGTTTCGCAGAATGTTTCGTTCTCGGTTGTCAGTGTCACCTTTTCAAGTTCACATTCCACCTCACCGCAACCAGTCACAACCTGAGCCATGATTTCGTTGTCGGCATGGCCCAGCAGTTTGGCATAGGCAACGTTGATGATGGACTCAACACACTCGTCGACAGTTCCTGACCATTCAACAGTGAATGTGTCATTAAAGGCAATCGGATTATCGGCCAAATTTGTAAATACGATAGAGTCCTGAGCAGATGCGCTTGTTGCTCTATAATACGTGCCTGTACCAGCCAGTGTCCCGTTATGATAGGCCTTAAAGCTGGTCTCGTCAACCGTCACTTCTGCAGGTACTCGGTCAACAATAGACAAATCGTAGGCATAATCGGTGTGAACATAGATGCTTGAGTAACTAAAGTTTCCTGCCTCAATACCATTAAATCCTAAACATCCAGGGGTTACTGTTGTTAAATCATCAACAATAAATGAGGCGGAATTAGTTGTGTCGTTGTCCAACCACACTTGCATAATATTGTCTCTCAGCAGAACACGCAATATAGGTGTAGAACTTTGGTAAACAACGCTTGCTTCTTTTTTTAGTTCTGTGCCATCATAGCATGTGAGTTTCAATGTCGCCCAATCAAGACGTATGTCCAACTTGATTTTGTCGCGGAAAACAATCTCGGTTGAGGCATAAGTGGTCAAATTACAATTCAGTTCAATATATGAATCCTTTGAGTAAGACTTATTATACTTAGCAGTTCCTTTGTCTGGAACGTTTAGAGTCCCATCAGAGAGAGTAGCACCCGAAAGTGTCCAATCAGAAGCTGATGCGCCAGCATTCTCAAATATTGCGCCGTGAGTCTGTTTGTAGCCTATTGTGTATGTTATCTCATCGCCAACAGAATAGCTTTCTTTGTCAGCCTCTTTTGTCAGTGTTGTTGGTACGATTGGGTCTGGCACTTTAGCACAGGTGACTGTTACTATAGCTGTGTCTCCGATAGGTGAATTTAAATCAGCTGAAATCCATGCGATATTTATGGTTTCTTCATCGTCTGTTTCACACTCATTTCCTGAAGGAAAGCTAGCCTCTGCTGTATAGATGATAGAACCTTTCTGCTTTACCTGCATCAGTGGTATTTCCCACTTAACTACCCATCGACCGTCTGCAATTTGGTAACTGTCCCAACTTGCTCCATAATCACTCAAAGGGCAATTATTTTGGAAGGCAACAAAGGTCATTCCCTTTGGAAGGGTATCAATTACCACAACATTTTCAGCTTCACGTCCAGCCATTGGACCATTACCCAAAATACGACGCCATGTATAACCATCATATTCTTCTACCAATATGTTATCAATAGTATGAGTAGGTGTTTCACATGCCGATGGAATATATTCATCAACGACTTTTTCTATAGACTTTCCTGTCGTTGGATCAATTTCCTGCCAAGATGGGGTAACAGGGAAGTAAACTCCATCATCTGCATCACCAGCATTTGCATCCCACGACCAGTCATCTCCAAAATCAGAAGCCGACCAGGTTGAAGGGAAAATATAACCATATGCTCGTAAGGTTTCCGTTCCACCCTTGTGGATTCGTGCTCCCATTCCATAATAATTAGAAATGTGAGCAGATGTAGTTACCAATAAAGGAGAGAACTGCAAACTCATACGTTGGTTCCAATGACCCTTCTCATCAGAGCCCTCAACAATGGTTTCATGCGATACTTTAATTTTGTCATCAGCACTTCTCTTACCTTCATAAACGGCAGTATACCATCCCCAACCAACCGGACAATCGTCATCGGAAGTGACACACTTCAAGTTAGAGTCATACATATAATATGAAATACGATAGTTACCATAATTAATATATGGTTCAATCGCATCATTATACAATCTGAACTTCAACCACTGTTGAGATGTTGTAGCCTCTCCAGAATTAGCAAAACCAATATTAACACGAGGACGTCCTCCGTCCAACCAACCGGCTTCTGAGGAATTCTCAAAATTGACAGTATAAGTGACTGTGTTTCCTGGATTTACTTTCTCTCGGTCTGCCTTCTTTTCAATTTTTAAAGCTCTCTTTATCACATCAACGCAGTTGCGTTGCATAGTTGCGGTTATGAAGTTTGGATATTCGTTTGAAGTCCAACCATCACCATTAGTGCATGTGATATCTGCAGTTGTACAATATCTACCAAAGGCCTCGGAACTCACACGTACTTTGTAAGAAACCTGACCCATAGTCTTGGCGAGATTGGTCGCTTTGGGATTCAAGGCTGCACCTTCAACATCATCACTAGCAAAACCTGGCACGGTTCCGATGTTCCATGTGACAGTATGTGTTGCTGCATTATATACTCCTCCATCAGATGCACTTACAAATTCAAAATCTTCTGGAACATTTTCCACTATCTTAGTTCCTTGGGCTGCTACCGAGCCATAATTTCTGTAGTCCAAATAATAGGTGAATTCGTCACCAGTATAAGCAAAAGACAGGCTGTCTTCTATCGAACGATAGATCTTTAAATTAGGTTTTGCTTTTGCCATTTGACTTGGCGCGATATGGTTACCTGTTGCCACCAGCATACCCAACAAACGGAACCAACCATGGAAGTAATAAGGCACACTAGATAGGTAACCATCATTACCTTCTGTAACATCCCATTCGATGTCGCACTCTCTGTACAACAAACCTAGCAAATCTAAATCTTGAGAGTTGACTGCCGACGGCATACCACAACCAGGAATCCAGTTAAAGGTAAATTCGCTACTCACATAGCTACCATCTGGCTGAACATCCCATTGCAGGGTTGACGGACCTTTAAATGTTAAAGGCAGGGGGCCACCAAATTTTGTACATTCAGAGCTCGGATCCCACCCCTGAGGGTCGCTCATGTATTTTGAATAGTGAATACTTGCATCATACTCAAATGTATTTCCTCCATCACTCACTGTGTGTGTGGTTGGATTCCATGTGTAGGTTGGATTGCCATGCCACATGTAGTTTAGAGCTGTACGCCATGGTGAACGGAATCGTCCACCTTGATTGCCAGCATGAAGAGTTACATTTGTTTCGACAGTGACCTCTTCTCCAACAAATATGTTTTTATCGCTCTGTCCGATCCAATTGCCTACAATCCAGTCGCAAGATGCTGCACAACGTTTGAACTGATTCTTTTCAAATTCTGTTATTTCTGATGGGTTCAGTTCATCCAACAGGTTGAAGAATTCGTCAAAGTATGCAGGTGCCATGTAATCAGAATGCAAGTTGTTTGGACCTTTAAATTCTGGAATCATAGAAACACCTTCGATTGTTTGCGGATTTAATGTAACATAGGACGTTATTTCTGGCCATGTGTTACCATTTTTCAGATAGCCATCTAGACCAATTTCTCCGGACAAGTATCGGCGAGGCTCTCCATCTTCAGGAAATCTTGTTTGCAGGTGAACAAAACCATGGATGACGTCCAGCATTTCCTTTCTGTAGGAAATAGGATTTCCATTAAAATCGTTGATTCCCATATAGTCACCCCACTGTCGCCATGCAATGTAAAGTGCTATTGCAATATCGACATCACCATCGGTAGCCGCATCGGTGTTGTCCTTTATTGTGTAATCACCATAGGCATAATTTGCGGCTAGCACTTCTCCGTCAATGTAGCGTTCGCGTTTTACCCTTGATTTGTCATGAACACACATCCATAAACCGTCAAAAGACGTTTTGTCTCCCATAATTGCAGCTGCTAGCAATGAGTAGCCATCTCCCTCACGGCAGTCATAAGGACAACCAATGTTACCGCGGATATACTTTACACCACCAAACTCTTCACCAGTGTAGGTCCACTCATTGGCGAATATCTGGTAGGCATCACGTATGTCTTGCTCCATCTCGGCATGAACAACGCCTTCTGGATTTTTAGTTCCAAGGTTTTCCAATTTGTGGCTTGTTCCATATGCATATGGAACAAACTGAGGAAACGGATATGTCGGATTTCCTGAGTTTATGTGCACAGGGACACCATATGCGTCCCCTGCGCACACACCCATCACCAACAACATTAAACATTTAAGTATGAACTTGTTTGGTTTCATAATTTATTAAGCCCTATTATACATCGCAAATATATTTTTTTATTGACTTCAAAAAAAATATTGGCTAATTAGTTTTGAAAGGAAAAATGTTAAAAAAATAAAAACAACAGAATACGTTTGGTCATATGTGCTCTTAACTCTTTACTCTTAACTTTTGAGTTAGGGGGAAGAATGAAATAGTTTATTAATGTGTTTGATGCTTATAAGATGCGTAGCTTGAAACAAAATAAAAGCTATGCGTTTGAGTAATCTTTATTACGAGTGGGTGACAATATATTCCTAAAATGATACCAGCAATTCTTGAATCCGGTCGCTTTGTTTCTTCTCAATCGTGGTGTAGTGCCAATTGTCAACTATTCATTATCTTTGCATCAAACTTCAGCAAAATGGAAACACGTGTTCTGCCGGTAGGCATCCAGTCGTTCGAGACAATGAGGAAAGGTTCTGCCGAATACCTCTACATAGACAAAACTGCACTGGTTTATAAAATGGTGTCAAAGGATTGCTCTTACTTCCTCAGCCGTCCGCGCCGTTTCGGCAAAAGCCTTCTAGTGAATACCATCAAGGCCTACTTTGAGGGCCGCAGAGACTTGTTTGATGGTCTGGCGATGGAGACCCTGGAAAAGGACTGGACTATGTATCCGGTGCTCACATTCGATTTAAGCACAGCGAAATACTCGGAAATCGAAAAACTGCATTATTCCTTAAACTCTTTGCTGAATACCTACGAGAGTCAATATTGCATAAGCGACGATAGTACATCTTATGGAGTCCGACTTCGTAACCTGATCGAAAAGGCTTTTAACGAAACGGGCAGAAAGGTCGTTATTCTTGTCGACGAGTACGATGCCCCTATGCTTGACTCGATAGGTGACGAGGAGAAGCAGATTGTCATCCGCAATATCATGCGCGATTTCTTTAGTCCACTGAAGGCGCAGGCCGACAAACTGCGCTTTGTCTTTCTTACCGGCATCTCCAAGTTCAGCCAGCTCAGTATTTTCAGTGAGTTGAACAATCTCCGAAACATCAGTATGGACGACGAATACAGTGCCATCTGCGGCATTTCGAAAGATGAACTGCTCACACAAATGCGTCCTGAAATAGAGGCTCTGGCAAAGGATAATGAAGAAACTTACGAGGAGGCGTGCGAACACCTGCGCCGGCAGTATGACGGCTATCATTTTAGTGCGCACGGCGAGGATATCTATAACCCGTTCAGTATAGTGAACGTGCTGACTTGCAAGCGTTATGAAAATTTCTGGTTCTCGACTGGTACGACCACATTCCTGCTTGAACTGATGAGAAAGCAGAACAAGGAAATGATAGACTTGGACAAACTTAGCGTTACAAGCCGCAGTTTCGATGCTCCAACCGATTTCAATCCGTCGCTTATCCCAGTTCTCTATCAAAGCGGTTACCTCACAATCAAAGGCTATAACCATTTTGGAAACCTTTACCATCTTGATTTTCCTAATTACGAAGTAAAGAGCGGTTTTTCTGACTGTCTGGTGAAGTATTATGGGCGTAACTACTGTGATAATAGGGATTCGTTGCAGGCCCGTTTCTTCTTTAGCCTAATGGAGGATGATGTAGAGAATTTTCTAACAGAAATGCAGGTTTTTCTGCTGGGGTTCCCTTATGATTTGGGTGAGAACTGTGGTGAGAAGCACTACCAGACGATAGTCTATTCTGTTCTTCTTTCCATCGGCATGGATGTTCATGCCGAGGTGTCGGTGGCCGAGGGCCGCGTCGATATGACGGTATCCTTTCCGCAGACCAACTATATCTTCGAGTTCAAGCTGAACAAGTCCGCCCAGGAGGCGCTCGACCAGATTAACGTTCTGAACTATGCAGCTTGTTTTGCGGGAGACCCCCGCAAAATCATCAAGGTTGGTGTCAACTTCAACACCCAGACTCGCACGATTGATGAGTGGGTAATTGGGTGATATTAAACAAATCTTATCGATAATCGTTTGAAAAATATGGAAAGTTTTTTTAGATGTGCGAATCAGAATGTTTAAGCATCATCTTAGAAACAGAAACATTTCAGTAGGTTGGACATAGACTATGAATATCCAGCAGACACAACCGTGGCCATAGATTCAAATAATATTCTGTTTTTGATGCATGACAAAATTTCTCATTAATAAACTGTTTCTAAGTATGTTCTTTCCAGTCGGCATATATGGCTTGCAAGTCAAGTAATGTTGACTGTGCAAAAAAATGCGTGTTTACCACAAAAAAAAAATTAATATTGTTCAGAATGTTTATATTTGCAATATAATAGGGTGAATAAGAATAAACTACAGATTTATGATAAATCGCTTATGGTGACCTCTATAAATTCATTTTTTTCGATTGTTTAGACTGTTGAGGTCACTTAT